>Ga0302177_10000480_pt1 | contig 31030 bp, 23 predicted proteins | sample I_Palsa_E1_2_FD_198780 | JGI IMG/M metagenome (GOLD analysis project Ga0302177, IMG submission 198780) | Peat permafrost microbial communities from Stordalen Mire near Abisko, Sweden - I_Palsa_E1_2 | ecosystem: Environmental > Terrestrial > Soil > Palsa > Peat permafrost | place: Sweden... | reverse complement strand
GCCGTCGTGGGCGGCCCGGTCGCCTACGGCGATGTGGTCCGCCTCGGGCGGCGCACCACCAAGGGCGTGGCCGGGCTCGACATGGTCGGGCTCTTCGTCGGGTCCGAGGGGACGCTCGGCGTGGTGACCGAGGTAACCCTGCGGCTGCGGCCCGCGCCGGCCGGGATCCCGCGCACGATCGTCGGGGCGTTCGACGACCTGGTCGCCTCCGGAGAGGCTGTCGCGCAGATCACCCGGCGCGGCCTGACCCCGGCCGTACTCGAGCTGCTGGACCGGTTCTGCCTGCAGGCGGTGGAGGACTGGAAGCACATGGGTATCGGCACGGACGCGACCGCCCTGCTGCTGGCGCGGGTGGACACGCCCGGGGACTCGGGTGCGGCCGAGGCAGACGCGATCGCCGCAGCCATGGCCGACGTTGGCGCGATATGGGTGGAGCAGTCGACCGACGATACCGAGGCGGAGGCGTTGTTCGAGGCCAGGCGGCTGGCCTACCCGGCCCTGGAACGGCTCGGGCCGGTGCTCACCGAGGACATCTGCGTGCCGCGATCCAAGGTCCCCGAGATGCTGGAACAGATCGGCGCGATCGCGGCCCGGCATGACGTGCATATCGCGACCATCGCCCACGCCGGCGACGGGAACCTGCACCCGCTGATCATCACCCCGCCGGGCGACGCGGCGGCCCGCATCGCGGCTCAGGCCGCGTTCGAGGAGCTCCTGGACGCGGCACTCGCCCTGGGTGGCACCGTCACCGGCGAGCACGGCGTCGGCATCCTGAAACGTGACGGCATGCGCCGCGAGCTCGATCCCGGCAATCTCGCCCTGCAGTCCGCGGTGCGCCGCACCCTGGATCCGCTCGGGATATTCAACCCAGGCAAGGGGTGACACCCCGCAGGAGTTCGATGCAAATCACCCTACGGCATGAGCCTGAATCTGGGCCATGATGGCGACATGAGCTATGCCGACCTGTACCGACGGAGCCTGCAGGACCCGGAAAGCTTCTGGCTGGAAGCGGCCGGGGGTATTGACTGGGCGCACTCAACACCTGCTACAACGCGCTGGACCGCCACGTCGAGGCCGGCCACGGCGACCGGACGGCGCTGCGGGATGATGCGTTCGGTTAGCTCAACAAGCTTTTGTGGCAAAGGGTTACTAGTCAACTACTATGAGTGCATGACGGCAGAACGAGACATACCGCAAGGCGCCGTCGTTGCCAGCCGGAGCGCAAGATAATGGGAATATCTCGGGGCGTCGACGGGCCGGAGCACCGCTACCACGCCTGGTGGTCCTACCAGCGCTACCGTGCCGAGCACGCATTGTGGGCCGCGTATGCGCTGATGGCTCTCCTCCTCCTGGGTTATCTTGCGTCCCTGATCGTCCGGGGTCCCGGCCGGTCTTCGGAGCTGCTCGACGGCTGGTCGGTCAATGGCTTCGAGATTGTCGCCGCCGCCCTGTGCATCGTCCGTGGATTCACCCGGCGGTCCGGGCGTGCCGTGGCGCTGACGCTCGGCTTCGGCCTGCTCATGTGGGCGTTCGGCGACATTGCGCTGACGGTCGAGTCACTGGGCGGCGTCACGCCTTCGACGCCCTCGCTCGCGGACGTTTTCTACCTCGGGTTCTACCCGCTCACTTACGTGGCAGCCGTGATCTTCATGCGTGGAGAGGTGAGGAGGCTCGCCACTCCTAGCTGGCTGGACGGCGCTGTCGCGAGCGTCGGCACCGCGTCGGTGTGCGCGGCGTTCGTGTTCGAAAGAGTCCTTCATCTGACCGGTGGGACTTCCGTCGCGACGGCGACCAACTTGGCGTACCCGGTCGGAGACATACTGCTGCTCAGCCTGGTCGTGGGCGGATCGACGGTGATGTCCGGCAGGCGGAAGGCACCGTGGCTCCTCATGGCTGCGGGAATAGCTATCAATGCCGTCGGTGATATCGCCAGCCTCTTCGGGACATCCTTCGGGGCGTCGCGGCTGGGCTTCATTTTCGATGCGATCGCCTGGCCGACGTCGATGCTGGTTCTGTCGATGTCAGTCTGGTTGCGGCCGCGCCCCTCCAACCCGCAGACCCTTCGAAAGCCAGCCTTGTTCGTCATTCCGGGGCTCAGCGCCGCGTGTGCCCTAGTCGTCCTCTTTGTCGGAAACCTGCACGCGACGAGCCGGCTTGCGCTCGGCCTTGCGACTGCCACTCTCCTGCTTGTCGGCATCCGTTTGGTTGTGTCCCTGCGCGGGATGAGGTCCCTCAGCCAGGAACGCCGCCACCAGTCGGTCACCGATGAGCTCACTGGTCTTGGCAACCGTCGTTACCTCTTCACTGTGCTCGACGCGTTCTTCGCAGATTATGACGCAGCGGCAGCGCGGCCGCGATTCATCGCGTTCCTCTTCCTTGACCTCAACCATTTCAAGGAGATCAACGACACCTTCGGCCACCCCGTTGGAGATGAGCTCCTCAAGCAGTTGGGCCCCCGTTTGTCTGCCTGCCTGCGCGAGGCCGATCTGCCTATCCGGCTCGGGGGTGACGAGTTTGTCGTCGTGCTCGTGGACGGAGACGCCGGTTATGCCACCGCGGTCGCCCAGCGACTGACGGACCGGCTGGCCGAACCCTTCGTGCTTGATACGGTGCGGGTCCACATCAGCGCGAGCATCGGCATCGCGCTGGCACCCACTGATGCCACCGATGCGGCAAGCCTCCTGTGGTGCGCGGACGTCGCGATGTACCGGGCCAAGCTGGCCGGCACTCCCTTCGCGATCTACCAGCCTGACCTGGACAAAAGCGGGAACCGGCTGCTGCTACTTGACGAATTGCGCACAGCCATCGACGAACGCCAACTCGTGCTGCACTACCAGCCACAGCTCGATCTGCGGACCGGCAGGATCGTCGCTGTCGAGAGCCTGCTCCGCTGGGTCCATCCCAGGCTCGGCATCGTCTCACCCCTTGAGTTCCTTCCCCTGGCCGAAGAAGCCGGCCTGATGAGAGCGATCACGACTTTCGTGCTCACCGACGCCCTCGCGCAGTGCGCTGCCTGGAGGAACGCCGGAAACTCCCTGTCAGTCTCGGTCAACATCTCACCGGCGAACCTTCTCGATCCGCGGTTCACAGATCTCGTCCGCGACCTCCTCGAAAGTCATCAGGTGCCCGCCGAAGCCCTCGTTCTGGAGATCACCGAGACGACCGTCATCTCCCACTTCGATCGATCCCGAAGTGTCATCCAAGAGCTCTGGGACCAGGGCATCGTCGTGTCGATCGACGACTTCGGCGCCGGCTTCACCTCACTCGCCCACCTCAGTAGCCTGGCGGTGAAGGAACTCAAACTCGACCGGATCTTTATCGCCGCGCTCACCGGCGACGACAGCGGGCGCGCCCTCGACCTCGTTCGCGCGACCATCAACCTCGGCCACGCCCTTGGCCTGCGCATCGTCGCCGAAGGAATCGAGGACTACGCCACGCTGGAGCTGCTGTCCGACCTCAGCTGCGACCTCGGCCAGGGAAATATCATCAGCCAGCCTAAGCCAGCCCATCGTCTGTCGCTCATCCCCAAGCTGGCCGGTTCGCAACCTACGGCGCACGTCGGGTAAGAATGGCCACGGCCTCCGGGGGGAACGGCTGACATGGGCGACACGCCCTAGTCGTCCTGGCCTGAGCTGGTCACCACGCGGTCGAGCCAGCTGTTCAGCGCGGCGATGACCTCGTCCCGGTTGATCTCGTTCAGGATCTCGTGCCGCGCACTGGGATAAATGTGGACGGTGACGTCGGTCAGGCCCGCGGACTGGAGCCGGTCCGTCAGCGGCGTCAGCAGCGCGAGACCGCCGTTAACCGGGTCGGCTTCGCCCGCCGCGATGTAGACCGGCAGGTCGGACCGCATCGCGGCGACCTGAGCCGGGTCGGCGAGCCGCCGCGCGCCAGTGAACATGACCTTGGCCGAGTCGACGTCGATCCCGAAGCCGCAGGCCGGATCGGCGATGTAGGCATCCACGATGGCCTCGTCGCGCGACAGCCAGTCGTAGTCGGTGCGCGCGGGCTGGAACGGCGCGTTGAACACGGCCAGGTCCAGCGGCTGGTCCAGGTCCAGCGCGGGCTCGAGCAGGTCGATCGCCGCGGTCCCGGTCAGCACCACGCCGTCGACGTCGGCGCTGTGGTCAAGCAGGTACTGCTGCACGGCGAACGACCCCATGCTGTGCCCGAGCAAGATGAGCGGCAGGTCCGGATGGTCCGCGCGGATCTTGGCCGAGAGCAGGCCGATGTCTTCGACCAGCGCGGCCCAGCCGCCCTCACCCAGGTCCCCGTACGCATCGGGGTCGGCGCTAGCGCCATGACCGCGGTGATCCTGGGCGTAGACGACGAAACGATCGTCGTTCAGGGCCTGCGCCACGTGATCGTAGCGCTGGGCGTGCTCGCCCATCCCGTGGGTCAGCTGGACTGCGGCCCGCGGCCCGCGGTCGTCCTCCGGCTCCCACTTGTAGGCGACGATCTGCGTGCCGTCGGCCGACTTGTAGGTGAGTTCGCTCAATGGCATCGTGAGGTCCTCTCGCCGCGGACGCGGGCCCCGGACACCGGCGGGCCAGTGACGGCAACCTCGCGTGGGACAATTTGACTTAAAAATTCTGTTAACAAGGTACCGAACGGGCCGTTGTTCGTGCTCCAGACCAGGCATCACCGGGAGGCGCGAGAAGTGGATACTGCCGCAGAACATGTAGAGTGCCGCATCCATGCGCCTGGATGAACGGGAGACTTTGCCCATGGCCGTCGCCGTACCGGTGAGCCTGTCGTATTTCCAGTTCGACCAGCAGGGTGTCGTGTTTAATATGTGGTACTTCGGCTGGTTCGACGACGCCATGACCCAGTTCCTTGGCGACGCTGGCTGCCCCTACCAGACGATGATCGCCGACGGCCTGGACGTTCAGCTTGTCCATACCGAGGCCGACTGGCGCGAGGGCGTGCGGTACGGGGAATCGGTGACGGTCGACGTGGCCACCGAGAAGATAGGCTCGACCAGTTTCACGCTGTCGTTCACTGTGCGGGTCGGATCGCAGGTGCGCTCCACCGCCCGCACCGTCTACGTGGTCGTGGCCACCGACGGCTCGGGTAAGCAGCCGGTGCCGCCGAAGCTCCGCGCGGTGCTGGAGTCCGCCCGCTGAGGAACTCACCGGTAGCCGACTCGGCGCCGCTCAAGGAGGCATGTATGGAGAGCTCGCGGCGCGAGCTGACGGTCACCGGCACGCTCCAGCGCGAAGCGTGGCTCCAGCGCGTCATGCCGCCGCCGGAGCAGCTCGCGGGCGATCTGTGGTCTCTCCCGGTCCCCATCCCGGACAACCCGCTTCGCTACCTGTCAGCGTATGCCTTCGGCACCGGCGAGGGCCTGGTGCTGATCGACGCAGGGTGGGACACCGAGGAATCCTGGCGGTCGCTGCTGGCCGGGCTGGCGTCCATGGGTGCGGGGCCGGCCGATGTTCGCGGTGTCCTGGTCACGCACATGCACTTTGATCACATCGGACTGGCCGGCCGGGTGCGCGAGGCCTCGGGTGCGTGGATCGCCCTCCACCCGGCCGATCAAGCGGTCATCGCCCGCCCGGACTACCGGTCCGCTGACCTGGCGGTGGCCCGGGAAGCGGAGTTCCTGTGCGGCCTGGGAGCGTCACCGGCGGAGGCCGCGGCGGCGGTCGGGCCTGCCGAGGCGTGGGAGAAGTACACCGCCATGGCACTACCCGACCGGACGCTGACCGACGGAGAGCTGGCCGATGTGCCCGGCTGGAAGCTGCGTGCCGTGCACACGCCCGGCCATACCCCCGGCCACCTGTGCTTCGTCGACGAGCGATCCCGCCGGCTCTTTTCCGGCGACCACGTCCTGCCGCGGATCACGCCGAACATCTCGGTTCAGCGCGCCGATCCTGTCAGTCCGCTCGAGGAATACCTGGGCTCACTGGCCAAGGTGCGGGACCTGGACGTCGAGGAGGTCCTGCCCGCGCACGAGTGGCGCTTCAAGGGCCTGCCCGAACGCGTCGACGCCATCGCGGCCCACCACGAGCGGCGGCTCGCCGAGCTGCTGGCGGTCATCCGGGAGCGCCCCGGCTGCGCGCCGTGGGAGCTGGCCGGGCACCTGACCTGGTCCCGGCCCTGGGACCAGTACGACGGCCAGATGCGGATCTTCGCGGTCACCGAGACCGCCGCGCACGTGCACCAGCTGGAGCGGCGCGGCCTTATCGCCAGCCGCGGAACCCGGACGCCCACCTACGTGGCCCCCGTCCGGTCCTTACCGTTCGGGCGGGGGTGCCAGGTCCCTGCGGGCGGTCAGCCCGAACCACAAGATCAGCCCTCCGACGTCGGCGGGAGCGGAAGCGGTGCCGGGGATCAGCTGCAGCACCACCAGGGACAGCGCGGCGGCGATGACGGCACGCAGGAGCAGGCGGCGGGGACGGCCGTGGCGGATCCGGGCCGGGAACTCCCACACCGCGGCCAGCGGATGCCGCGGCAGGCCACCGGGCTGCGGGTCATCGGCGGGGACCGCGGGCAGCGGCCCGGTGGCAGGCTCGGCGGCCAGGTCCGCTTGCTCCATCAGGTCGGCGTAGGCCTCGCTGCGGCCCCAGCCGGTGCGCAGCTCGGCGTAGGCGGCAGAGGCAGCGGTGTAGCGGGCTAGGTCTCCGCCGTCGGCGCGATCGGGGTGGGTAGCGGCGGCGATGGCCCGCCAGGCAGCGCGGACTTGCTCATCGGGCAGGTCCGGGCGAGCGGGCAGGCCGAGGGCTCCGAACGGGTCAGTGTTCATCAGCTGGCCCCTGGTCCGAAGATGTCATCGAGGCGGGGCGGGGATGGCCAGGCCGTGGTGGCCGGTTCGTGGCGGGGCTCGGGCACCCGCGGTGCCGGGGCAGGCGCCGCGGGCGCCGGCAGCAGCGTGAGCGGGGAGGGCCGGGGCCGGGCGACCTGGACGAAGGTAGCCGCGCCGCGCTGGATATAGCAGGCCTGCCCCACCTCCAGGCGGCGGACCAGGTCCGGGTCGGCGGTCCAGGCGCGCTGCTCGCGGGTGGTGCCCTCATCGCCCCAGGCCCGGCCGATGAGCTTGTGCGCGGTCTCAAGTACCCGGCGGTGTCCGGCCGCGGCGACGAGCGCGTCGGGGTAGGGGACGTGCAGCACGAAGATGCCGCCGTCGGCGGTGCCCGCGATCCGGTACCGCTCATCCTCACTCGCCCCCAGTCCCTGCCAGGACTGGGCGGATACCTGCACCCCGATGCCGAGGGAGCGGCCCCGCTCGTAAAGGTTCGACAGCGGCACCCGTCCCGACACCGCGGAGTAGTCATCGGCGGCGAGCAGCATCGCGCGGGGCTCGGCATCCAGGTCGGTGGCGGCGTGGGCGGCCAGCTCGGTCAGCGCCATCGCCTGGGTCTCGGCCACCGACGGCTCCCGGGTCCCTTCCAGGATGCAGTACCAGGCATCGGCGTCCGCCAGGGTGCCGGGGCCGTCCAGCGCGGGTCCGAGCCGTCCGAGCAGGGTGGCGAACCGGAGCTGAATGTCGGGCAGCAGGCGGGCCGCAGCCCGGACCCGGGCCGCCTCCGCCGGGTAGCGGGCCGGATCCCAGGCGGACTGCAGCCAGCGGGCCTCCAGCCGGTCCAGGAAACCCGCCGTGCTCAGCGGCGGACCGCCAGGCGCCGTCACCGCCAGGGTGAGCACGGCCTGCATGACATCGGCGTAGTAGGCCGCGGCCCCCGTCCCGGAGTCGATCATCTGGTAAAGCAGCACGGCCAGGTCGGCCGCGGGCAGGTCCCACAGGGACAGCCGGGCCTCGTCCGGCCAGATGGCGACGCGGCGGGCGCCGGCGCCGTAGAGCAGGCGGCGGGTCCGGTCGGCTTTGACCCGGGCGTCCCGGCCGCCCTTGCAGTCCAGCACGATCAGCAGCGGACGATGCCCCTTCCCGGCCCGTGTCTGGGCGAGGGTGGCGGTGAACCAGCCCGCCCACAACCGGATCATCAGGTTGGTCTTCCCGCTGCCCGTGGCGCCGACGACGACCATGTGCCGGGCGCAGGCGGCGGCCGGGATGGTGAAGACGGGGTGCCAGCGGTGGCCGATCGCCCGGATGGTCCCACCGACCGGGATCCGGCCGCCCCGGACCAGCAGCGGCACCGCGCCGGGCGCCTCAGTCAGGCCCTTGGCCGTGCGGACCTGCCGCCGCCACTGGCGGGCATCGAAGGTGATCGGCGCGGAGGCGGTGATCCCGCCCAGGCCGGTGGTGATGGCATAGGTCCGCCACGCCCACGCCAGCCCGGCCAGGGCGAGCCCGGCCGGGACCGCGAGCGGGGCCAGCAGCAGGAATGTCCGGGTCAGGTCCACCGCGGCCAGGTGGGACCAGCCGCGCGCCCAGGCGTGCACCGGCGCCAGCGCGACCGCACGCCAGGTGTGCAGCCGCGCCGTCTGGATGGCGAGCCAGGTCCCGGCCGGGAGCAGCGCCCAGGCCGCGGTCCGGCGCAGCCGCACCGGCGGCCAGCCCCGCAGCCACGCCGCCCCGTAGCCGACGGCCGCCACCGTCGTGACCGGCCACGCCGCGATCAGGAGCGCCGCGAGGAGCAGCCACCCGGCCGTTTTGATCATCTTGCCGAGCAGCCACAGGCACACCGTCAGCTTCAGCCACGACCAAACGCTCATGATGTCCCCAGATCCACCGGTAGTCACGCCAACCTCAGTTGCCCCGCGTGCCGGGAAAGACACGGGATGTGACGATTTTTCCGCTGGCACGGGTAACGGGAAAGACCTCGCGGGTGACGTAAGGGCATCGTCATGATTACCGCCCGCGAGCGGAAGGCTGGCGGTGCGCACGAACTCCGGCCCGTTCGGCATCATCATGATCATCACGGCTGCTCCTGGTCCAGGATTGCCAGCAGTTAGGCCAGTCTGGGCCTGCCGCCCTCGTACTAACCGTGACCGAGTGGTCGAGCGCAAGCCCCGTCCTTCAGCTTCAGGGCGGGCTAAGCCCGGTTAGCTGGAGGCTCCGGTCAGGGGTATGCCCTGGGCCGAAAGCGGGCCGATGCCGAGGGCGAAGATGTGCAGCCCGCTGATCGGGCCGCTCGCCGGGATGGAGCCCCCGCTCGGCAGGGTAACGGCCTGGACCGTCTTGCCTGCCGTGATGGGCACCCCGGCGTAGAAGACGTAGATGGCTTGGTCCACCTTCCCGGCGGTGCCGCCGGGGGGGTTGGTCTCGTTGAGGTACGGCAGGACGGCGATGATGTCGTTCTCAAGACCGGGGCCATCGAGGTAGTTGTCCAGCGTGACCTGGAAGCTCCTCGTGCTGCCGTCGGTGTAATAGACGGTCCCTGAGCCGCTGGCATCGCCGGGGGTGCCTGCGCCGATGAATCCCAGCGTTGTCCCCGAGCCGGACAGCAGGACGGTCTGGCCCATGGCGACCACGTTGTCCAGCTGGCCGGCCGGGACATCCGGCCAGGTGAACGTGATTCCGTTGTGCGTGAGCACCGCCCCGGGCCCGAGCGCGGCGGCGGTCAGTGCCTGCTCGGAGTAGCTGTAGCCGACGCCGTCGAAGTCGGCGGTGGTGATCGCGCCGTCGGTGCTGATGCCGGCGTTGTTGAACGCGTCGGCCAGGGTGGCGTTGACGCCCAGGACGCTGACGCTACCGTAGGTGACACCGCGCTGCTGCCGGGCAGTGTAAACCGCATGTACCATGACCGGCGCCTGACCGGGATCGGCGGCCTGCGGGATGACCTGCCATTCGGCCTGCGCCACCTGGCCTGTCCTTACCCGGCTCCGGGGGGCCGCCCTGACCTCGGTCGCCGTCCAGCCGGCCGGCGCGGTGATGGCGAAGGTCACCCGGTCGAGCGTCAGCAGTCCGTTGTTGGTGAGCGTCGCGGTCACTGTCGTCGTGCTGCCCGGCGGGACCAGGGTGGGCGCCGCTTGCACCGTCAGCGTGCCGTACGGGACCTGGCGGCCGGCCTGCGGCACCTCGCGGACCCGGATACTGGCGACGGCGCTGCCCAGGCTGGGGTGCCTGGCCCGGATCGTGACGGTGCCCGGTGAGCCGGGCAGTGAGCGTATCCAGACGGCGCCGGCGCCGCCTGCTGCGGCGAAGTCGAACGGGTTGTCGCCGATGAGGACCGCCGGGCCTTTGATGTCCAGGGTAAGGAGTCCGGTGACGTAAGGGCGGGGTGCGCCGTAGCGGTCGACCGCGCGGAACGCCAGCCGGGTTGCGTCCACGCCGTCGCCGTCGATCTCGCCGTCGTCGGCGGCCAGCCACAGCACGTCACCGGACCGATCGGCTGCCAGTGAGCGGGAGGCGACCTGGACCGAACCGAGGTAGCCGTCGATGCGCAGGTCGGGCAGCGACGAGCCGTCGACCGTGCTGAAATCGACGAACGAGGGCGGGTAATCCAGATTCGGGTAGTCCGCGGTGTCGGGCGTGACGGTCGCGAAGTACTGGCCGCCGACGTAGACCTCGAGCCGGTCAAGGTTGGCGCAGATCATCGCGGCCGGCAGGTCGGTGACCGGGGATACCGGGCCGAAATCCCAGTAAAAGGCGGGCGCGATGACCGGGGTGACCTGCGGATCGGTCTGGGCCTGGTAGATGGCGGCACCAGGCTTGGCGACCCGGAACAGATCGACCACGCCGGTGTACTTCACGCCCTGATACTGGTTGCCGTTGCCAGAGGGGTAGTCGAACCCGGACCACGCGAGCAGGCCGCAGTAGCGGTCGTCGGAGGCGGCGATGTCGTGCGCCTGCCCGTGCGCCGTCGCCTGCCCCTGCTGGACGGCCTGGGTGTCGATGCGACGGTAATAGATGGCCGGTCCGGACAGCGTGCCGACCGCCTCGCTGACCAGGTACGGCAGGCCAACCCCGTCCACCGGCGGCTGCAGCGTCGGCTGCTTATCGCCTGCCGCGTCGATGACGAAGGAATAGTCGTTCTCGGCGAAAACGTCCTGCTCGTAGTCGGTCGTGAGGCGCAGCCCGGCCATCGCACCGACCGTGGGCCGCGACGCGTCCAGGGAATGCGCAAGCTCGTTGGTGCTGGTGTAGAACGGGACGTCATTGGTGGTCTCGTTCAGCCGTGCGCCCCAGATGATGATCGACGGGTGATTGTGGTCCCGGACGATCATCTGCCCGATGTCGCGGTAGGCGGCCGCCAGCCAGGGCTCGTCGCCGAGGTAATCCCACCCCGGGGCCTCCTCCCAGGCCATCAGCCCGATCTCATCGCAGGCGTCGTAGAAGGCCTCCGACTGCGGGTAATGCGAGCAGCGCACCATGTTGCAGTTCAGCTCGTACCGGATGATCTCGGCGTCCCTGGCCTGCACCCGGGCGGGCATCGCCCCGCCCGCGAACGGGAAGAACTGGTGCCGGTCGACCCCGAACAGCTTGACCTGGCGGCCGTTGAGGTAGAACCCGTCGAGTGAGAACGTGGCCTCGCGGAAACCGATCCGCACCCGGTAATCGTGCAGCGGGCTGCCATTCACCAGCAGCGTCGCCACCACCTGGTACAGCTTCGGATTGCCGATGTCCCACAAGGTGATGTCGCCGAGCTCGGACAGCGTCGCGGTCACCGTCACCTGGCCCGCCCCGGTGATCGTCACCGGCACCTGGCCAGAAGCGACCGTGCGGCCGTCGAGCAGTTCGACCGCGACCTGCACGGTGCCCGGCAGGACGAGAGCGGCATCCACCGTGGCCTGCACCACGACCTGCCGCACGGCAGGGTCCAGGACATTGACCGGCTGGGCGAACACATCGGTCACGAAGACCGGGGGCACCGTTCGCAGCCGCACGTCGCGGTAGATCCCCCCTGGCTGCCAGAAGTCCACCGAGGTGCTGAGGTACGGCGCCGGCCGGTCCGGCGGCACGTCGAGGTTGAAGGTGGAGTCCAGGGTCACCGCCAGCACGTTCCCGCTCGGCAGCAGCGCTCTGGTGATCTCCGCGCTGAACGGCAGGTAACCGCCGAGGTAATCGGCCACCTCAACCCCGTTCAGCGTGACCGTGGAGTGGGTCATGGCGGCCGAAAAGTCCAGGAACACCCGCATGCCGTCAGTGCCGGACGGCGCGTCGAAGTGCTTGCGGTACACCCAGACCTGCTCCCAGCCGGACGGGTCCCAGTTCTGCCAGGACAGCGACGCCACCGTATGCGGCAACGTCACGGTGGCGAAGGCGCTGTCGTCGAAACCGGGCAGGTCGCTGCTCGCCGATGCCGGGCCGAAAAGCCAGCCATCGTTGAACAAGATCGTCCTCGCCGCGGATCCCCTGGCGATGCTCGCAGCCCCTCGCACGGCCGGCGTCAGGACGCTCAGCAAGGAGCACGCCGCCGTTCCGCCCAGCGTAGCGCGCAGGAACATACGTCGCCACACCATCGCGGGCTGATTCTCATCGGCTGGCAGGTGAGCGTCATTCATGCCATTTCTTTCATTTATCTCGACACCGCCCTGGCATTCGGCGAAAGCCGTGCGATAGGCGGATAATAACCTGTCCGGCGCTCAATTTGCTACCCAGTTTATGTCTCCCATTAGCTAAGCGAACGTATGTGCGTGCGTGCGAGCTTACCTGCGGGTGCCTGGCTCGGACCTGAGGGGGATGCCGATCATGCTGGCCGGGTAATCGCCAGACAGGGGAAGTTACCTATTTCTGGGCCTATGGATATAGATGCCGTGGGTGCGCCCAGCGCCTATTTATTCCGCTCGCGCGGGTTGACGCGAATTCCGCGCAGTAAGCTGCTGATACCTGTGTCACACCAGATTTGCAATTATAAGTTCCGCGCTAGGGCGTGGCCGAGCGGCTGGTGTGGTCCGGACTCGGTGCCCGGGTCGAAGCCCAGCTGCCCGAGGAAGCGCGCACCGTGTCCGAGCTCTCCGGCACCGCGGACGTGCTCAAGCGCACGCTGCGAGCCCCGTTCTGGGAAGGACGCGACCGGCCGATCTGACCCGGCGACCGGGCGTAACCGCAGACTGGGGGAGCGCTTCTAGAAGGCCGATGCAGGCAGGTCCGGCGGCGGCCCGAGGAAGCTTCCGCGTTCTTTGCCGAGCCAGTCCTGGACCGGGCCGGGATCAGCGCCGGTCACCTCCCGCACGTCGGCCGTCACCGTGGCCGCGCCGCCGTGCCGGATCCACTCGAACAGCTCGAGGGTGCCTTCGGCGTTCCAGTGGCTCAGCCCGCTGTCCAGCAGGAGCTCTCGCGTGTGCTTGGGCGGCTGGTCCTGGTAATCCACCTGCCGTCCGAAGACGGCCGAGACGCGTGCTGCCACATCCTTGTATCCCAGCGCCTCCGGCCCGGTCAGCACGTACGTCGCGCCGTCATGGTCGCCGCTGGTGAGAACCTTGGCCGCCACCGCGGCGACGTCCCTGGCCGCCACGAACCCGACCCGGCCCTGGCCCGCGGGCGCGGCAATGACGCCGTCTTCACGGATGGTCTCCGCGGCGGCCAGCAAGTTCTCCATATAGATCGAGGGGGCGAGGTAGGTGACCGGAAGTCCGACCGCGTCCAGGTGCATGGCGACCGCCCGGTGGCTGCGCATGAAACGCACCTCGCAGTCGGGATCGGCGAAGCCGTCCGCCGCGATCTTGACGACGTGCGGACGGTGGCCAGCGGCTACCAGCGCGTCGATGAACACCGTCTCGAGCACGGCTTGCTCCTCGTCCGCGGGGCTCAGCAGGAAGACCCGGTCGAATCCCCGCAAGACCTCGGCCGGCGGCGGAGCGTCGAAACTCGCCACCACGTGCGCCGGCGCCCCCGGCAGGTCGGCGGCCTTCGCCTCCACCCGCACCATCGCGGTGGTGTCAGCGCCCGCGTCGGCCAGTGCCTCCATGACGTGGTAGCCCACTCGCCCGGTCGCTCCAGTCACCAGAATCACGCTGTGCCCCTTTCTGGATGTTGCGCGACGCCGGGTAGTCCCGGGCCGCTGTCATGCGTCTGCCACAGCGCCTCATACACGACCATCCTGCCAGCGCTACGAACGGATGCCCGCCGGCCCCCTCCCGCCAACCGGCGGAGGGAAGTCTGTGTGGGTTTACATACGGGCAAGCCCGTGTCAGCATCGGTCAGTATCAGTCAATATCAGTCACGCGGCGTCATTGCCGTGCGGGTTTGCGCGCTCGACCAGCTCACCGCGGCCGGATGACGGCCGCCGGGACTGTCCTGCTGCTCGGAGCCGGAGCGGTGGCCGGGGTTCTGGGGTCCGCCGGCGGCACCGCCTCGCTGATCTCTTATCCGGCGCTGCTGGCCGCGGGCATCCCGCCGCTGGCCGCCAACGTGACGAACGCCGTCGCCTTCGTGGCGGCGTGGCCCGGCTCCGCACTGGGCTCCCGGCCCGAACTGCGCGGACAGGGACCATGGTTGCGGCGCTGGGCACCGCTCACCGCGGCGGGCAGCGCCGCCGGCGCCGGGCTGCTGCTTGTCACCCCGGCCAGAACCTTCGACCGGGTCGTGCCGTTCCTGCTCGCTTTCGCCGCTTTGGCCCTGCTCCTCCAGCCCGCCGTTTCCACCTGGCTGGCGGGCCATCCGGCCCGGAGCAGCAGGCTCCTGCTGCCCGGCGGACTGGCGCTGGCATCGGTCTACGACGGCTACTGGGGAGCCGGGGCGGGCGTCATGACCCTGGCCCTGCTCATGGTCACCACCGACCAGCACCTGGCGCGATCCAACGCGCTCAAGAACATGGTCCTCGGAGTCGCCGACGTGGCCTGCTGCGTCGTGTTCATCTTGTGCTGGCCTGTCGACTGGCCCGCCGTGGCCCCGATGGCCGGCGGCTTCCTGGCCGGAAGCATGATCGGGCCGTCGGTCGCCAGGCACCTACCAGGGAACGCACTTCGCATCATTGCCGCCCTGGTCGGACTCGGGTTCGCCATCCACCTATGGACCGAAAGTTAGCGACACCTCTATGCAGGGGTATACGCCGCGGCCGGCTTGCCGTCAGGGTAGCGATGGCGGCCCGGCGAGCTGCTCGGGTGTGGTGCCGTCGTTGATGGTGAGCTGATCGAACCAGCCGCATCGCGGGTTTCCCGGTGGCCGGTCGAAGCGGGTGACGTACGGCTTGAGGTCGACGACAGGCGTGCCGTCCAGGAGATCGACGCCGGCGAACACGACGGCCTGGCCGGTCACGTCGAGAAGCTGGATGAGGCTGAGCCCGATCGGGTTGACCCGCCGCGGTCCCCGGGTGGCGAAAATGCCCATCGTGCGCTGCTGGCGCCGGAGCAGGAACGGGATCTGCCGCAGTGGCGCGTCCCGGCCGCGGTCCCGCGGCCGGTGCAGCCAGCTGAACAGCCAGGCGTAATCGAAGTCCGCGAGCCCGTCCAGGCCATCCCGGTACGGCTCGGCGATCTCGATCGTGCCGTGCTCGGCGCGGTTGAGACCGGCCTGGATCGGCGTGGTCTCCAGCTCCTGGTGGCTGCTGCGGACCACTCCGATCACCGGCATACGGACGGTCAGTTCCATGTTCCATATGCTGTCACTGTCCCGGCAAGATCGAGCCCGCTCCGGCAGCAGCCGGCGTTTCCGGGGGCCCGCGGGATCAACTGTCGACAATGCTGGAGGCCAGATGGCTGACGTGGCGCCTGCCGTGCTTATCACCGGTGCGACCTCCGGGCTCGGCCGTTACCTGGCCCAGCAGCTGGCGAGCTCCGGCTGGCAGGTACTCGCCCACGGACGCGATCCGGTTCGGGTGGCTGACCTTTCCGCCGAGCTGGGCGGCGGTGCCCGCGGCTTCGTCGCTGACCTGGCCTCGCTCGGCGACGTGCGGGACCTTGCGGCCCGGATCAAGGCGGACGTGCCGCGGCTTGATGTGCTGGTGAACAACGCGGCGGTCGGCTTCGGCGCGCCGGGCGGGGGACGGCAGGTCAGCGCGAACGGCCACGAGCTGCGATTCGCCGTCAACTATCTCGCGCCGGTCCTGCTCACCAGGCTGCTCGTGCCGCTGCTGGCCGCGTCGGCGCCATCCAGGGTCCTCAACGTGGGCTCCATCGGCCAGGTCGCGTTCGACCCCGCCGATGCCGAGTTCGAGCACGGGTACCAGGGGGTGGAGGCCTACCGCAGGTCCAAGCTCGCGCTGGCCGCGTTCAGCTTCGACCTGGCCGGTGAGCTTGAGACGGCCAAGGTGACGGTGAACTGCTCACACCCGGCGACCTTGATGAACACCGCGATGGTCTCCCGCAGCGGCATCACCCCGGTCTCCACCCTCGAGCAGGGAGGTGAGGCGACAATGCGGCTCATCACCGATCCAGCCCTGGACGGAGTCACCGGGCAGTTCTTCGATGGGCTCAAGACCGCACGCGCCCGGCCGGAGGCCTACGACCCGCGGTTCCGCGCCATGCTCCGCGAGGTGACCGACCGGATGCTCGGCGACGCGGCGTCCTTGACTGGCTAGCGGCCTAAGCTGCCGAGGAGAGCTGGTGCGCGGAGCCGGCGGCCAGGACCTCACGAGCCGCGCGGGTCCCGGAAGCCAGCGCCCCCTGGACCGACCCGGTGGCCCGGTGGTCACCGCAGACGTAGCGCCCCGGGCCGACGCGGCTGCCTCGGATGAGCGGACACGGCGGCAGCATGGCGGGCAGCGCACCTTCGACGGTGCAGGTGGACAGATGCTCCCAGCCCGTGGTGTCGGTCTGGTACAGGACGGCCAGCCTGCCGCGGACGGCGGCCTCGAGGTCCGCATGGCCGCCGCCTAGCACCGAGGTCGAGACGAGCGCGCGGCCGTCGCTGGAATAGCCGGGCGTGACCTCGCTCAGCACGCTGGTGTGCAGTACCTCGCGTTCGGTATCCACCAGCAGGGTCGGCTCGGCCAGCGGTGGTGCCGGAGCCGCGTGGTAGAGCGTGGTGACGGTCCTGGTGGCGGGCACGTCCAGGCCAGGCAGCAAGCTGGCGGCGGCGTCCGCGCCGGTCGCAACGACCACCGCGTCCGCCGGACGTTCGCTTCCGTCGGCGAGTACTACCCCCTCGCTGGTCAGTTCGCTGACCGGTGTCTGCAGCCGGATCGTTCCTAGCGGCAGCGCCGCCGCCAGCTGCTCGGGAACGGCCTGGATGCCGCGCCGCGGCAGGCACAGGCTGCCGCGCAGCATGCTCCGCCAGACCAGGTGGAAGAAGCGGCTTGAGGTCTCCAGCTCATCCTCGCCGAACACCCCGGCCAGGAACGGCCGGAACAGCCGTTCGATCAGGTCGCCGGAGATCCCGGCCCGCCTCAGCGCGACCAGGGTGGACTGGTCCCGCCGGTGCCTGATCCGGCGGGCCGGGCCGAGCATGTCGCGGGCGCTCAGCGCCGTCAGAGCGGCCAGGTCGCGGGGACCGGCCAGTCGGCCCGTCAGGACATCACGCGCCTGCCGGGGCTCGCGGGTGGGATCGGTGAACCGCACGCGTCCTTGGGAGGTATGCAGCAGCAGTCCGGGGGTGAGGGGGCGCAGCTGCAGCGCGCGCAGGTCGATCCGCCGCCGCACCTGCGGATAGGACGTATTGAACACCTGGAAACCACGGTCGAGCAGGAAGCCCGCCTGCCGATCGGTGCGCATCCGGCCGCCGATCCCGTCACCGGCCTCAAGCACCCGGACCATCGCGCCGGCCTCGACTAGATCAGCCGCGCACGCCAGGCCCGCCAGCCCCGCGCCGACCACAATGACCCGCAACCCGCTCCTGCCCGACATAGGCAAATGCACCGCCCCGCTCGCTTGCCCCATCCCACTACCATGATCGGTCATCCCGCGCCTCGATGCCTCCTAACCCCCCAGGCGCGGCAGAATGCTGTAATGGCTTCGTATTCTGTGAACCCGGACGCCGTCAGGCAGGCCGAGCAGCTCATCGACAGCCGCCAGTACGTGCTCGACAGCGATTGGGGGAAGATCCAGCCTAAGGCCAGCGAGCAGAACGCCTTCCTGAAGCGTCATTCCTGGGAAGAGTATGCCCAGTGGCATCTCGGGCTTACCGACGGTGCCGCCGACCAGACCAAGGCCAGGTACGCGTTCGTCTACGGGGACTTCCGGCGCATCCACCGGATGGGCATCATCGCCTGCAGGTACCGGGCGGCCGAGTGGCGGCACAAGGAGGTCGAGCTCGCCGCCCACGAGCTCCTGCAGCGCCTGGATAGGCTCACGTCTTGAGCCCGGAGCAGGCGGCCGATCCTGGCGCGTGGACGGTCGAGCGTTGGTGCCCGGACCATGATTGACGCGTACCACCGGGAACCTTAATGTAAGCGGTAGCATCAGGTATGTAACCGCTTAGATCTGTTACTCGCAGCGGTTGCTATCGCACGATCCATGACGCCGGCTGCTCAGGAGGCCGCCCACGGGACGCGACCGGCCGGCCGGATTCGGCAGTTCTCCGGCCTCCACTCTCTACGACGTGGCGCGTGAGGCCGGAGTCTCCACCGCTACGGTCTCTCGGGTAGTTCACGAGCAGGATGGGGTCCGCCCGGCGACCCGGCAGCGCGTGCTCAAGGTAATAGAGGCGCTCGGCTACATACCCGACGGCGCGGCCCAGAGCATGGCCCGGCACCGCAAGGAAGTGATCGGGCTCGTCGCGGTCGAAAGCCGCAGCCCCGACACCGATGTCGAGCAAGAGGGCCTGCTGTTTATCGAAGAAGTCCTGCGCGGGGTCGAGTTCTCGCTCAGCAAGATCGAATGGTCGCTGCTGATTTCCCTGCTGCGCGGCGATGACCCGGCGGCCGCTTTCCGGCGGATGCAGAAGGTCTCCGCGAAGGTCGACGGGCTGCTCATCACCGAGGGCATCGTCAGCTCGGAGCAGCTGGCGCTGCTGGCGGTGCGCACCCCGATCGTCTTGGTGGCCGGTTCACCCGACGAACCCCACACCGATGTCTTCAGCGCCGACAACCGTGACGGGACCAGAGCCCTGGTCAGCCATCTGGTCGAGCAGCACGGCCGGACCAGGCTGTTCGCCGTAGCTGGGCCGCCCGAGGCCCCAGACGCACGCGAACGGCTCAGCGCTCTAACTGAGGCTCTGGCGGATTATCCGGGGACGAGGCTGGCGGGTTCGTTCGAGGGCCGGTTCGCCGCGATGAGCGGCCAGCTCGCCGTGCGCGACATCTTGACCTGGCCCCGGTCGGAGCTGCCCGATGCGATCGTCTGCGCCAACGACCAGATGGCGATCGGGGCCATCCGCGAGCTGCAGATAGCCGGGATACAGGTGCCGGCCGACATCGCTGTCGTCGGCTTCGACGACATGCACGCCGGTACCCTGGTCGCGCCGCCGCTGACTACGGTCCGCCAGCCGATGCGCCTCCTCGGCGAGCGCGCCTGCTCCCGCTTGCTGGAGCGGATCGCCGATCCGGGGCTGCCCCGTCATGTCGAGCGGCTGCCCACCGAGCTCATCATCAGGGAGAGCTGCGGCTGCGGCGGGCATCAGGGCGGACCTCAGTAGATCGTCGGCCTTACGCAGCGGAAACGTGTCGATACTGGACAGAAATTAGACCCCCGGCTATCCCCCAGTGAGCGGGGTTTCGCAGTACGATCCGGCCATGAATCCACTTGCAGGCGTTCTGAGTGAAGCGTGGGGGATGTACAAGACCTACGCCAAGCACCTTCTGGCTATCGCCTTTGTCATCTACGTGGTCGCCGCGATCATTGCCGCGATCTTGTCGCTGGCCGGCACCTTCGGCGCCCTGCTCGGCTCCCTGGTGAGCATCGTCGCTGCCTTCCTGCTGCAGGCGACGCTGGTCAAGGCCGTGCAGGACGTGCGGGACGGCCGTGTCGACATGTCCATCGGAGAGACCGTGTCCGCGGTCGTGCCGTACCTGGGGGCCGTCATCGTGGCCTCGGTCCTGGCTGGCATCGCGATCGTGATCGGGCTGGCCTTGATCATCGCCCCCGGCTTGTACCTGATCACCATCTGGGCCGTGATCGTGCCGGTCATCATCATCGAGGGCGTAGGGGCGCTGGCGTCATTCGGACGCAGCCGTCAGCTGGTCCGGGGCCATGGCTGGCACGTGTTCGGCACGCTGGTGATGGTGTACGTGATCCTGCTCGTCGTGGATCTCGTGCTCGGCCTGATCTTCTCGGCCCTGCCGAACGTGCTGGGCAGCGGCCTGAGCGCGGTCATCTCGGGCACCCTGATCTCCCCGTTCCTCGCCCTCGTCGTCACGCTGGTTTACTACCGGCTCTCCGGTGGCGCCCCGACACCTCCGGTGCCCGGTGAGAACTACGGCGGATTCTCCGCGCCGCCGCAGGCCGGGAGCTACGGGGGATTCACCGAGCCGCCGCAGCCAGGCGAGAATTACGGCGGCTACTCGCAGACGCCACCCGACGGCGGAACCTACGGGGGACAGCCGCAGTCCTGAGGCGCCGGCCTCCTGGAGGTGAGGGGTGCTCGGCGAGGGAGTGCGCTAGCATAGTCGGGTGCGTTATACAAATTGCGTTATATAAGGGACCGGGAGGCCACGCCCGTGACGATCGTGGTCGAAGCCGGTGCGCCGGATTTCCAGGTGCACGGCGGCCTGGCCGAGCGCCGAGCAGCTGGTTCCCGCGGATCTCCTCGGCTGGGTCCTCATCAGCGGCCAGGGCCTCGACGTCCGTCAGCGCGAACCGGCCGAACCGGCCGGGCGGCATGCCGCAGTCGCGGACGGCACGCCCAAGTTCCTCGACTGATCAGCCGAGGTGGCACGGATGACCGGGGCCGAGACCGACTGCTCGACTGCTACCTGCAGGAGGTTCCTGGAGGCCTTCTGAAGCGATCACCCGGGTACCAGGGCTGCGGCTGTACCTAATGAGGAGGTCTTGATGGAGTGGCAGGAACTGGCGAGCGGCTGGAGCCTCCGCGCAACGCGCCTGGCCCTGGGTGCTCCCAGAGGGCTCTCCGAGAGGGAGGTCGCGGCGGGTGTGCCGGGGTGCGTCCACACCGACCTTCTCGCTGCCGGTGTCATCCCCGACCCGTACCTGGACCGGAACGAGTTGAGCATGTCGTGGATCGGGCACAGCGACTGGCGCTGGACGACGACGCTGCACCTGGAGCACGCACCGGCCACGCAGGGGCGGAGGGCCGACCTGGTCTTCGAGGGCTTGGACACGGTCGCTGAGGTCAGGGTGAACCAGGCCGTCCTCGGCAGGACGGCGAACATGCACCGCACGTACCGCTTCGAAGTCACCGAGCACTTGCGTGCGGGTGACAACGAGGTCGAGGTGACCATTACTTCTCCCTACGACTATGCCGAGGCGCGCACCGCTGAGCTCGGAGAACGTCCGAGGGCCGGGGCGGAGCCGTTCAACATGATCCGCAAGATGGCCTGCAACTTCGGCTGGGACTGGGGACCCACTCTGGTCACCTCGGGCATCTGGCGCCCGGTGCGGCTCGAGATGTGGCAGGTCGCTCGCCTGGCGCGCGTGCGGCCCCTGGTCGACGTCCGCGGAGACGGCACGGGTGTGGCGAGCGTGCACGTCGACGTCGAGCGCACGGGGCCCGGCGGTTCCACCCAGCAGGGCCTACTCGAAGTGCGGGCAGAGGTCGCGGGGTCGTCCACATCGGTCCTGTTGCAGCCCGAACAGACAGTGGCGCTGCTCACCGTGGAGGTGCCCCACGTGCGGCGCTGGTGGCCGCATGACCGGGGCGAGCAGGTCCTGCACGAGTTGGACGTGCAGGTCAGCGCCCTGCCCTCTGAGGCATCGACGCGAACCAGCAGCAGCGGCGTGTTGGACCGTTGGTCGCGGAGGATCGGCTTCCGCACGGTGAGCATCGACACTACCCCCGACCAGACCGGGTCCGCCTTCACCGTGGTGGTCAACGGGCAGCCGGTCTTCGTCCGCGGTGCGGACTGGATCCCCGATGACTGCTTCCCGTCGCGCGTCACCTCGCCGCGGTACCGGCAGCGCATCGACCAGGCCGTGGGCGCCGGCATCAACTTCCTCAGGGTCTGGGGCGGGGGAATCTACGAGGACGACGCCTTCTACCAGGCCTGCGATGAGGCAGGAGTGCTCGTCTGGCAGGACTTCCTCTTCGCCTGCGCCGCCTACCCCGAGGAGGAGCCCTTCCCGCGCGAGGTCGAGGCTGAGGCCCGTGACAACATCGCCCGCCTGTGCCCCCATCCCAGCCTGGCGGTGTGGAACGCCAACAACGAGAACATCTGGGGCTACTACGACTGGGGCTGGCAAGAGCGCCTGGCCGGGCGCACCTGGGGCAAGAGCTACTATCTGGACCTGCTGCCCCGACTGGTCAGCGAGCTGGACCCCACCCGGCCCTACGTGCCCGGCAGCCCTTCGTCGGAGACGTTCGAGACGCATCCCAACGCCGACACCTCTGGGGTGGTCCACGAGTGGGACGTGTGGAACCGCGTCGACTACACTCACTACCGTGACCGACGGCCGCGCTTCGTGTCTGAGTTCGGCTTCCAGGCCCCGGCCACCTGGGCGACGCTCCGCCGCTCGATCTCCGATCCGGAGCTGGCGCCGGCCTCTGCGGCCATGCTGCACCACCAGAAGGCCAACGATGGGCAGGGCAAGCTCGAGCGCGGAATGGCCCCCCACCTGCCCGCTCCACGCCCTGGTGACCACGCCTTCGACGACTGGCTGTGGCTGACCCAGCTCAACCAGGCGCGGGCCGTCTCCTTCGGCATCGAGCACTTCCGTTCCCTCTCCCCGTACTGCGCCGGCACTGTCGTCTGGCAGCTCAACGACTGCTGGCCCGTGACCTCTTGGTCCGCGATCGATGGTTACGGCCGCCGCAAGCCCTTGTGGTACGCCATGGCGCACGCCTACGCCGACCGGCTGCTGACCGTGCAACCTCGTGAAGGCGACTTGGCCGTCGTCGTGGTGAACGACGCCGGCGATGATTGGACGGGTGCGCTTAGCATGCAGCGACGACGTCTGGACGGCGTCGTTCTTGCTGAGGCCTTCCTGGACCTCTCGGTGCCCCCTCGTTCCTCGCGGACGGTGAAGGTGCCCGATCAAATAGCCAAGACTTCGGAGGTGACCGCTGAAGTCCTCCTCGTCCAGACGGAGGCAGTGCGCGCCATGTGGACTTGGGTTGAGGACATCGACCTCGATCTTCCGGTACCTCGGCTGCAGGCTCGCGTCGAGCTAACGCCCACCGGGGCGCAGGTGACAGTGACCGCCGAGACCTTCCTGCGAGACCTGGCCCTCTTCGCTGACCGGCTCCATCCGGACGCCACTGTTGACGACATGCTGTTCACCCTCTTTCCTGGAGAGAGCGCTACATTCAATGTTGTGAGTCCCGAGCCGCCAGACACCGCAGCGTTGGTCCGCCCGCCAGTCCTCCGCTCTGTTGCCGACGGGCGGATACCACTCCTCGATCGAATCCAGCCCATGTCGTGATTGCATACAAACGTGATGATGACGTTCACCTGCGTCGAGGCGGCGGTCGTGTGGGGAGCCGCGAGTTTCGTCTGCATCTCTTCCGAACCGGTGACGGGATTGTTCTTCTCCGAGCGTCCCATCACACCCGCTTACCTCCCGGTCGACGAGGACCATCCCGGCAACGCCGAAAGCAACCTCGGTCCAATGCTCCGAGACCCGGCCGGCAACCGGAGTGATGCCGTGCAACTCCTACGCCGACGGCTGATCTCGCCGACGCCATCGTGCTGGCCGTGGGCGCCGACCTGGATGCACGCCAAGTTCCGCGAGAGCACCGGATGCCGCGGGGATGAATCGTCCCGCTCTCGACCATGGGGGGAAGGGCGCGATTGTACCCCGTGCGGTGGCCGCGATGCCTCCGGCCCGCCCGCCGTAGCTATCGGATAGACGGGGGCTACGTCAGCCCGTCAGCCCAGGTCAAGATTGCGAAACTTTTGTGTGCAGTATTGACACGACATGTGCTAAGGATATATCCCAGAAGTGTCCATTTACCCCGGTACTGCCGGGGAAGCGGCTATGGTCCGGACCTCGCCTCGCCGCACGTGCCGCGTCCCATTGTGACGCGTCGCGAAGGCGTTTCAGAGGAGGTCCGTTGAGACCGGACGAGCCCACCCTAGACATTACCAAGGCTTCGGGCGCACTTTTTTGGGACTCTATGGGCAACCCGTACATCGACGGTACCTCGATGGCGTGGTCGGACAACATGGGGGCTTCCGTTCCCGAAGTGGTCGAAGCCGCTTTCGAGCAGGCGCGCAAGCTCAGCCACCTCAGGTCCAGCTTCGACTTGGCCGACACCGTGTCGGCGGAATTGCAGAGTTCGGGCAAGGGCGCCTGGGAAGACGTGGCCACCGGCGAGAAATGGGAGGCCGCTGCCCTGGCCCTGGACCCCTTATCAGGCCAAGACCGCCGTGCAGGGTAGACGGTGAGCCAGTGCCGACCACTCATCAGCGCACAGCCCTAGAAACAAGAATGGAAGAATCATAGCAATGACAAAGACGTCCAGGAAGCGCATACTCGCGCGGGCAGGCGCGGTCGCGATGGCGGCCTCGCTCGCCGTCGCCGCTGCCGCCTGCAGTTCGTCATCGTCTGCCACGAGCAACTCCTCCGGCTCCATCTCCGGCCAGACCATCACCTACTGGGGGAGCGTGGAAGGCACCGGTCCCCAGCAGTCGACGCAGGCCCTGACCGCCCAGTTCGCAAAGTTCACCAAGCAGACAGGCGTTCACGTCAACCTCCAGGTCATCCCCTGGGCGGACCTGCTGCAGAAGATTCTTACCTCAGTGACGTCGGGCAACGGCCCCGACGTCATGGAGATCGGCAACACCTGGACGCCGACCTTCGCGGCCAGCGGCGGGTTCGTCTCGTTCACGCCGTCGGTGCTGTCGGAGATCGGCGGGTCGGCCAAGTTCTCCCAGGCCGCCCTGTCGGTGACGGGTGCTCCCGGCAAGGCGCCCATTTCTATACCGGTATATTCCGAGGCCTACGGGCTGTTCTATAACAAGGCCGACTTCACGGCCGCCGGCATCTCCGGACCGCCGAGCAGCTGGACCCAGTTCCTGGCCGACGCCAATAAGCTGAGCACGGACGGACGCTACGGGGTCGCCATCGAGGGGGCCAGCACCTCAGAGGCCGCCCACTGGGCTTTCCTGCTCGGCGAGCAGAACGCCAACCCGCTTTACGCCAACGGCAAGTGGAACTTTGCGACCGCCCAGGAGGCCAAGGCTGTCTCCCTGTACGTCAACCTGGTCGCTGACGGAGCAGCCAACAAATCGGATGCCGAGAGCAACTCCAACGTCTCCGAGAGCGAGTTCGCCAGCAACAAGGCGGCCATGCTGCTGTGGCAAAATCCCATGTCGACGCTGTCGCAGCTCGGCATGAAGACATCGGCCTACGGCATCGCCCCCATCCCCGTGGCCAGCCCGCTGCCATCCGGCGGCAAGGCCGTCGAGACCTTCCCGGCCGGGATCAACCTGGCGGTACCGTCCTCCAGCACGCACCAGGCCGCGGCCCTCGCCCTGGTCAAGTACCTGACCAGCCCCTCAGCGCAGATTCAGCTCAACCAGACCTACGGCACCTTCCCGCCGGTCCTTGCGGCCCAGGCCTCCCCGCTGTTCCAGACGCCAGGGCAGAAGACGCTGGAGAGCATCTACAACAACCACTCGACGCCATTGCCCCCGGTTCCCTCGGAGAGCACCATGGAGACCGACCTAGGCGGCGGGATCACCCACCTGATCGGCTCCGCGGCGACCGGAGGGGCGGTGTCGGAATCAAAGATCCTGGCGGCGCTGACCTCGGCGCAGGACCAGCTCAACGCCGCCAGCGGCTGAGCCAGGTCGTCGGGTGAGGTCATCGAGCGTCGTGACAGGAGGGCAGGCATGACCGATTTGCTCAAGAACGGCCAGGTCAAGGGCACCGGGGAAATCCCGCCGGTTCGGCCCGCACCGCGGGGGCTCTGGTGGCAGCGGCCGAAGGTTATACCCTACATCCTGGTCGCTCCTGCCATCCTCTTCGAGCTGCTGGTGCACTTCATTCCGATGGTGGCAGGGGTGGTGATGAGCTTCTTCGACCTCACCCTCTTCACGCTCCACCACTGGAGCTCGGCGCCTTTCGGGGGGCTGTCCAATTTCCGGGTGGCCCTCGATTTCAACGGGCCCATTGGCTCGGCTCTGCTGCACTCGTTCGAGATCACCGTGCCCTACACCATCTTGGTGGTCGCCATCTCGTGGGTGATCGGGATGGTGGCCGCCACAGGGCTCAACGTGGAATTCCGAGGCCGGTCGTGGATGCGCTCGGCCATGCTCATTCCCTACGCCCTGCCGGTGTACGTGGGCATCATCACCTGGAGCTTCATGCTCCAGCGCAGCACCGGCGTCGTTAACACCGCCCTGGTGAACGACCTGCACGTGCTGCACAGCCCGCCGTTCTGGCTGCTCGGGACCGACGCCTTCTGGGCGATGGTCGCCGCCGCCGTGTGGCGGTGGTTCCCGTTCGCCTTCTTGATCCTCCTTGCCTCCCTGCAGAACATCCCTACCGAGCAGTACGAGGCAGCGGCGGTGGACGGTGCGTCGGCGTGGCGGCAGTTCCGCTCGATCACCCTGCCATCGGTGCGCGGCGCCAACCTGGTCCTGGTCCTGGTGCTTTTCCTGTGGAATTTCAACGACTTCAACACCCCCTACGTGCTCTTCGGCAATGCGCCGCCGTCAGCCGCCGACCTGCTCAGCCTTCATATTTACATCGTGTCGTTCGACAGCTGGAATTTCGGCCTAGGTTCAGCCATGTCAGTGATGCTCATGCTGTTCTTGCTTCTTGTGTCCGTCGTTTACCTGCGCGTGCTCCGCCGAGGCGGCGAGTTCAATGTCTGAGTCCGCCGTTGCCAAGTGGTTCCGCCGGATCACGCTGGCCCTCATCGCGGTCTTCGCCCTCTTCCCGGTCTTCATCATCCTGGAGACCACTGTGAAGCCCTTGGCAGATGTGCAGAACACGTTCCAGTGGATCCCCCACCATATTACCTTCGCGCCCTACGGTCAGATCTGGCACACGATCCCCCTGCTGCACTACTTCACGGACAGCGTGATCGTGTCGGTGATCTCGACCGTCGTGGCGGTCCTGCTCGCCACCTTCGCCGGGTATGCAATCAGCCGCTTCGAGTTCCACGGCCGCAAGGTGTTCTCCCTGGCGGTGCTCTCCACGCAGATGTTCCCCGGGATCTTGTTCCTGCTCCCGCTCTACCTCATCTACGTCAATATCGGTCGGACAATCGGCATCAACCTCTACGGCACCTTCCTGGGGCTGATCATCACCTACCTGACCTTTGCCCTGCCCTTTGCGGTCTGGATGCTGGCCGGTTTCTTCAGCTCTATCCCCCGCGATATCGAGCAGGCGGCGCTGGTGGACGGCGCCTCGCACTGGGGGGCGCTGTTCCGCATCGTGCTGCCCATCGCCCGGCCGGGGATTGTCGCCGTTTCGGTCTTCGCCTTCATGACCGCCTGGGGGGAGGTGCTCTTCGCCTCTGTGCTGACGACCAGTTCCACCCGCACCCTGGCCATCGGACTCCAGGAGTACGCCACCCAGGGCAACACCGACTGGAACCAGCTGATGGCGGCCTCGGTCGTGGTCAGCTTGCCCGTGGTGATCGGGTTCCTGGCCCTGCAGCGTTACCTGGTCCGCGGCCTCACCGCAGGGTCGGTCAAGTAGCGGCCACCAGACCCGAGTGTGCCGGCGCCTGCTGACCTCCCTGGACGCTCAGTCTTAGTGCCCGATGGCCACCTGGACGATCTTGACGATGACCAGGATCATCGCGATCGCCAGGTAGCTGCGCAGCGCGGCCAGCCCGATCTTGCGGCCGGTGGACAGGATCGGCGTGGACAGCATGTTCAGCGGCGGCATCCGCCAGCTGGCCCGGTCACGGCGGTCGACCTCGACCGAGCTGTGCGACCGGCGCGCCCGGGCCAGCGCAGCGGCGCCCCCGGCCACGCACACCAGCGCGCAGCCCATGAAGATGTCCATGATCTGCCGGCCGGTGATGTGCGGGAACAGCACCGAGGCGGTCAGCACAACCGAGAGCGTGACCAGCACGGCGACCACGGCCGAGGTGAACAGGTTCGTGCCCCGGCGGTTCACCCAGGGCCCAAGGACGGCACGGTCGTTGCACAGCAGCAGCAGGAACACCGTGGCGCTGGGCAGCAGCACCCCGGCCAGTACCTGGACGCCCTCGATCATCAGCCCGAGCGGCGCGCCGGGGATGAGCACGATGGCCGCGGCGCCCGCGATCAGCGCGGTATAGATCGCGTAGAAGCCCTTGGCCTGCTTGATCCCGCGGTGCAGCGAGTGCTTCAGGCCCAGTGTGTCACCGATCGCGTAGGCGCTGGACAGCGAGACCGCGAACGCCCCGATAATGGAGGCGTCCAGCAGCGCGACCGCGAACACGACGCCCGCGAACCGGCCCGCCTGCGCGGCGATGCCGTGGGCCAGCCCGGCAGCGTCGGTGAAGTTGCCCGCGGCCCTGGTCCCGGCGAACGCGGCAGCGGTTGCGCCCATCACCGCGGCCGCGCCGAGCACGACGATCACGATGCCGATCCACAGGTCGACCTTCTCGTAGCGCATGAATCGCGGGGTGATCCGCTTGTCGATCACGTAGGACTGCTGGAAGAACAGCTGCCACGGCGCCACCGTGGTGCCGACGATACCGATGATCAGCAGCATGACGGTGGCCAGCTGCCCCGAGCCACCGGGCAGGCCGGGAACCACGAAGCCACGCGCCATCTGCGCGCCGGACGGGTGCGAGAACAGGTACAGCGGGATCAGCAGCAGTGACCCGAGGCAGAACGTCACCGCGATCCGCTCGAACCTGCGGAAGCTGCCGGTGAAGGCCGCCGCCAGGATGATCCCGGCCGCGAGTACCACCGCGACCAGCTTGGGCACGCCGAGGTACCCGGCCGCCAGCGTGATCCCGATGAACTCGGTCACGATGGTCAGGGCGTTGAGGATGAACAGGTCGATGACCGAGAACGCGCCCCAGAACTTGCCGAACCTCTCCAGGATCAGCCGGGCGTGACCGACGCCGGTGACCGCGCCCAGCCTGAGCACCATTTCCTGGTTCACGTACAGCACCGGCACCAGTAGCAGCAGCGTCCACAGCAGCCGGGTGCCGTAGTCCTGCCCGGCCTGTCCGTAGGTGGAGAACGCGCCGGCGTCGTTGTCGCCGCACATCACGATCAGTCCGGGGCCCACGATGGCCAGCAGAGTCTTGAGCTTGGCGGAAAGCCCCGCCCGGGGAGCCAGGTCGTCGGCAGGGATCGTGCCGAGCGCGCCGCGGATGTCGCCGAGGTGCGCCTCGTCAAGGACGGCGGTAGTGGCACGGGTAATGGTGGCCATGGGTTAACACCCCTCTCACGTCATGAGGACGGACGAGATCGGGGGCACACGCCTACGGGCCCCTCAGCCGGGGGGGCAGGAATAACGAGATAACGGGACTAAGCGGATCGGCGTGTGCCCGGAACAGAATGGGAAAGCAGCGAGCGGGGCCTACTTCGGCCCGGACTATCAGAGTCCATCGCGTGCCTCCCTTCCATCCGCGACGCACAGGGGCGCCAGGCCGCCCTGCGGCTGACCGCCGCCCAGGGACTTTCTCCGCGTGACACCAGAGGAAACAATGGCCGGGGGCAAAGAAATCCCAGGCCGCACCTCTCTCGTAAGAGCTTTGGCACTCCACGGCGTATCGCGATCGCCGACGCTTGACCGGTGAAGACACCGCACCGAACGAGGTGGCTCATTTTCGATCCCAGAATGCCCTGGCTGAAAGCTTAGTGTCAACTCGACCCGGCCAGTAGGGGCAGCGTGACGGTGGCCGGCGCACGGTGAGCAGCGACGTTCGGCCGGGTGCTGGGGTACAGCAAGGTGACGCTCGTATAGCGCTGGCTGCCCTGATGGCCGTGCAGCGACGTGCCGCCCCAGAAGATGACATCCACCGGGTAGGCATGGAAATGACCGGCCGCGCAGTAGGGGAGGCAGTCGTTGACCTTCTGGACGCCGGTGGCGCTGGCCAGCCCCGCGGTCCAGCTGGTCCAGGACAAGCCAGTCAGGTAGTCGTTGCCGTCCGCGCATGACAGCGTGAGCTTCCCGGGCCGCACCTGCGGCTGGCCCTGGCAGTCGACGACAATGGGCTGCTCGGAGAAATGGCGCACGAAGACCGCCCCAGCCGATGAGGCTCGCGAGGAGGCTTGCGCGGCCGAGGTGAGGGCGCCTGCCCCCAGGCCCAAACCGAGGCCGAGGGCTGGAACGGAGATCGCCGCGGCGACGGCAGTAGTAAGGCGTCCCCGCTTCATTTAACTCCCCTGGTTACGCTCGATCGTCGTTAATCCGTGTTGTAAGACGCGCACCGGCGGCGTCCGGTTGCCAAGCGTAACCGTGATTTCCGCCCGGCCGGAGTCCATTTCGCGGTGCGGCGGCCCTTATTTCGGCTCCGGCGATCGTAACGGCGCGACCGGGATGCCGAGACCAGGAAGGATCTGGGCCGATGGCAGCGCGGCGAGCAACTCGCCGGGCAGCCTGAGCTTAGAACCGCGGATACCGGATCCGATCACCACCGACCCGGTCTTGGCCACGGCCTCGTCGACGAGGACCGGCCAGCCCGCGGGCAAGCCGACCGGAGTGATCCCGCCGTACTCCATCCCAGAGGCGGCCGTCACCGTATCGACCGGGGCGAAGGATGCCTTCCGCGCGTCCAGGTGCCTGCGCACCAGGCCGTTGACGTCCGCCCGCGTAGTCGCCGCCACCATGCAGGCCGCGTAGCTGGTTACCCCGCCGCGCTTGGCCGCGATGACCACGCAGTTCGCCGACTCCGCGGGGGAGACGCCGTACCGCTCGCAGAACGCGGCGGTGTCCGCGAGGGCTGGGTCGATCTCGGCGACCTCGACCTCTTCCGCGTCCCGCAGGTCGCGCAGCGCCGCCGCCACTGGCGCGGCGAGCAGGTGCGGCTGAGACAGGGCCGGGACGAAGACAAGCTCAACACTCATGCTCTTGATCCAACCAGACCGTGACTTCCGCGGCCCGTGACCTCCGGAACGGCCACCCGCTACGGCCCCAAGCGCGCTGCGGTTTGGACCGCAGGAAGTCTCCGGAGCCGAAAACTGTTACCTGATGTGGGCCAATCTGATTTAGTCTTCCCGTCGGTATGGAGTCGCGTTCTGTGATGTCTTCACCCGCCGGCCTCGCTAAGCGCTCAACGCGCGCGCAGGCACGGGCCGGGCTGCGGGCCGCCCGCCGGGCGGCCATGCCGCCGATCTCCTATCCGCCT
>Ga0302177_10000472_pt1 | contig 31295 bp, 28 predicted proteins | sample I_Palsa_E1_2_FD_198780 | JGI IMG/M metagenome (GOLD analysis project Ga0302177, IMG submission 198780) | Peat permafrost microbial communities from Stordalen Mire near Abisko, Sweden - I_Palsa_E1_2 | ecosystem: Environmental > Terrestrial > Soil > Palsa > Peat permafrost | place: Sweden... | reverse complement strand
GTTGCTTCTGCCAGGTTTGGCCGGCGTCGGCGGTGGTCCAGACTTCGGCGTTGGAAGTCGCCACTGTGCCGTGCTGCGCGTCTGAGAACTGAACGCTGGTAATGTCGCCGGAGAGCATGGCGTCCGCTTCGGAAGGGACCACGCGGGTCCAGCGATTGCCGCCATCGCCGGAGTGATACAACGCGCGGTCGGCGCCGCCAGCCCAGACTTCGTGGCCGATGGCCGCCACGGCGCGGAAGATTAAATTCAGACTAGCCGGCGCTTCGGCGTTCTTATTGGTGTTGCTATCGGTTTGATCGCTCGCCGTATTTGCGTTTTCGGGAAGGTTTTGCCCCGCCGCGGAGTTGATGCCAGAGGCAGGTTTCAGATCTGGGTTCACATTTTCCCAGGTTTTTCCTCCGTCGAAGGAACGCTGCAAGGCGCCGGTGGAACTGATAGTCCACCGAGGCGAGGCGCGCAGCATGAGAGCCGGTACGGTATGCAAAGCTATGCTGGGAGGCGATGGCGTAAGAGCCGGGCCGGACGCGGCTGGCGCAGGGACAGGATCTTTGGCCTTGCCGACGACCTCCAGATCGTGGAAGGTTACATTTGGGTGGAGAGCGGGTGTGTGACTGGTCAGTGAATTCTGGCTGTGGGGCGCAGCCGGGGTCTTTTGTTGGATCTTTTCTTGTGTCTCGGTTTGCAGAGCGGGCGGCGGATTTTGCGGTGCGGGAGTGATCCTATCCCTCGCGTACGAGACATTCGAGGCCAGTTCTGTGGCGTGCTGACGGCGGTATTGCAGCGTTCCCAGCGAAGCGATGAGCGCCACCCCGGCAGCCACCGCGGTCCACCGCAAAACCGGCCAGCGAAACCAATCGGCGGCACGCACGGCCGGCAACGGCGACTCGATTTGGGCGGGCAAAGCGAGAGCGACAACATCGCGGCAGTCGAAGCAGTGGGCGAGGTGCTCCGTCAGGAGGGTGCGCTCGGATTCAGGCAGAGACTGCTCGGCGAATGCGGTGAGAAGATCCGCGTCGGGATGCGGCTCAGGGGAGGGCTGTCGCAGACGCTCGAACACGATTTTGGGCACGTCTTGCATTTCTAGTTTCCGGTTTCCAGTTTCTGGTTCTTGCTTTAACTTTTTGCTCTTGGCGCCACCTTCGGCGGTAGCGGTAAATCGTCCTTCTTGTGTGGGAACGTTGCCGGCGGCGATTCTTGCATGAGGTTGCGGCGAATATCCAGGCGCAGGTCGCGCACGTCCACCTCCAAAGCCTCCTCGGCCTGGCGGCGGACCATGCCCTGCTGCATCAGGCTGGTTAGAATTTTCTTACGCAGCGACTTGGCCAGCTTATCGACCTTGCGGCTGATGGTGGACTCGTGCACGCCCAACATGCGGGCGATTTCGGCAAGGGTTCGGCCATCGAGATAATAGGAGGCGAGGACCATCCGGTCTTCGCTGGAGAGCGAAGTCAAAGCGGCATCGGTCGCGAACTCGAGGCGCGAGTCCGGGGAGGTAACCGGCTCGGGAAGGGTAGCGGCGTACTGAGCGCCGTCTTCGTTTTCTTCGTCGAGACTGACCAGGCGTTTGGTGCGGCGGTAGCGGTTTACGAATTCCTGGGCGAGGACAGTGCGCAACCAGCCTTCGAGCGATCCGCGGCCGGTGAAGGACGCGAGCTTCGAAGCGCGTTCGCCGTCGCGCGTGGTGATGCCATAAAGCTCGGCGTAGAGTGTGTCGGCGAGGTCGCGGGCGGCGGAATCCTCGCGCGCAATGCGCAGCGCAGACTGATAAAGCTTTTCACGGTAGCGGATGAGAAAGAGTTCCCACGCGGCGTTGTGGCCGGCGGCGCAGGCGCGGGCAAGCGCGAGCTCGTCGATGCGAAGGGTCAGCAGAAAAGCGCGGGCCTCCGATTGGTTCGCTCCCGCAGGCAGATACTTCGCGGCGACCTCGCAGAGAATCGCGGCAAAGGAATCGCGGGTCAGGCCGATTTTCTCAGAGCCGCTATCGGCGTGGAGTTCCGGCAATAGCCCCGAGACGGCGGATTGCACTTGAGCGGAAATCGGTTTCGTGACGCGCATGCGGAAGAGCAGAGAGTGCGACGAGCACTACTTCCGATACTACCGATTCCTTAGACGTATGTAATGTAAATTTAACGCGCAAGCGGGCTGTTTATTTCGTTCCAGCGGTGGGGTCTTGAAGCGCGAGCGATTCCGGGTTCGCAGTTCTCAGGCTTGTTCTCAGTTCTCCGGGCTGTGGTTCTGGTACCAGGTGCGCCAGGCGGCCGAGTCGTTGGGCAGGCGTTGCCTGGTGATAGCAGCGAGCGCCTGGAAGGCCCAGGCGTGGGTCTGAGCGTCGAGCGAGGGATCGTCTGAGTATTTGATCAGTTGCGGGACGGCGATGAGCCGCTGCTCGTGACTCAACATGCCGGATTCGGCAAGGCTGCAGGCAGCGCGTTCGCGCACAGTCGCCGAAGGATCGTTGTGCATGGCGTCGAGCAGGGGTCCGATGGTGGGAATGGTTCCCACCAAGGCCAGGCCTTCGACCGCCCAACGGCGCGTGTCTTCATTTCTATCTCTGGCGGAGTCTTTGTCTTTGCCTATGTCGGAATCTTTGCCGGAATCTTTCAGGTGAGCGGTCAACACTCGAACGATGCGATCGTGTTCGATTCCGCGGTTGGCCAGCAAGCCTAAGGCCCACAGAGCCCAGATCTTTTGCGCATGGTCGGAGGAATCCGCCCGCTTAACGAGATCGTCGACACTGGACTGGTTTTTCGTAAGTCCGTAGGCGGCGAGCTGCACTTCGATGGCGGAAGCCCGCACGTTGCTGTCACTGGAGTTGAGGGCGGCGGTGGTAAGGTCGCCAAGTTGCGAATCCCAGATGAGCTTTCCGCGCCAGCCCTCGATGCGCGCTTCAATCTGGGCTTCGACTTGACCGGGGGCCCCGTCGGAGTGGATCACGGCGCGTTCGAGGAGAATCTCGGCCTGTTTCTGGGGCTCTTGCCGGTCGAGCTCACGCTCGGAAAGCGCCGCGGAAGAGACCTCACGATTTTGCCGCGGCGAAAACGGGCCGCTCATTTTTCCCCAAAGTGCCCTAGGACCTCCCGCGCTGGAAACGAATAACGCAAATCCGATTCCCATGATCATCGCGGCGAAGTGAAGCAGCCGCAGGGTTGTGAACTGGCGCCGGCCATCTGAAGACGCGGCATACGACTGCGTAATGTCAGAGCCAGGGCCGAGCGTGCCGCAGTCCGGAGTCGGCTGTAGACGCGGATCCACGGAATGCGGAACCTCGTCTGCGGCTTGGCGGGGCGAGGTTGGCTCCGCCGCGTCTGGTCGAAATGCGGCCATAGGCAAAGTTTAGGGAAGGCCCGGGATAGGGTAAAGTTACTTCGGGGACCCGCCACCTGATTCGATGCAAACCTGCATCCAAGCGTGGTCCGAAACTGGGAGCAAAATAGAACGCCGTGGTCCGCAAGGTTACGGAGGAATTGTGAAGGCGAAAGCAAAATTGATGCGCAATTGGTTGTCGGCTTCACTCGTTTTGCTTGTGGCCGCTGCGACTTTGGCCGCGTTCGGCCCCGGTTATAAGGTCGTGAAGACCTACACAATCGGCGGCGAGGGCGGGTGGGACTATCTGGTTGCGGACGCGGCGGCGCGGCGCCTCTACATTTCGCGCGCTACGCATGTCATCGTGCTCGATCTGGATTCGGGCAAAACGGTTGGCGACATCGCTGATACGCCGGGAGTACACGGCATTGCGCTCGCGCCAGAGTTTGGCCGTGGCTTCACCAGTAACGGGCGCGAAGGCACGGTCAGCATTTTTGATCTCAAGACGCTCGCAGCCGGCGGCAAAGTCAAGGTGGGCGAAAATCCCGATGCGATTCTTTACGATCCGGCAACCAAGCGGGTCTTCACCTTCAATGGCAAGAGCCATGACGCGACTGCACTCGATGCCGAAAAAGGCACGGTGCTGGGCACGATCAAGCTCGACGGCAAGCCCGAGTTTGCGGCCAGCGACGGCAAGGGCGAGATTTTCGTGAACATCGAGGATAAGAGCGAGTTAGTGGCGATTGACCCGAGCAAACTTGCGGTCCGGGCGAAGTGGCCATTGGCCCCTTGCGAATCGCCTACGGGATTGTCGATAGACCGGAAGCATCGCCGCCTGTTTGTGGGCTGCGACAACAAGATGATGGCGGTGGTGAACGCGGATACCGGCCGGATTCTGGCCACGCCAGCGGTTGGTGACGGCGTGGACGCGACCGCATTCGACGACGAGACCGGGCTGGCTTTTGCTTCCTGCGGCGAAGGCGCACTGACCGTGGTGCGCGAAGAGTCACCCGACAAATTCAGCGTGGCCGAGAATGTTCCGACGCAGAAGGGCGCGCGCACCCTGGCGCTCGATTCGAAGACCCACAACATATTCGTGGTGACGGCGCAGTTCGGTCCGCCTCCGGCCGCGACGCCAGAGAATCCGCATCCTCGGCCCAGCATCTTGCCCGACAGCTTTGTAGTTCTGGTCGTGGGAAAATGAGGCCCCTTCTCGAATTCTGGAGGTCCGCGATTTGGCTCGGGCTGGCGGTTGTCCTGGTACCGGCCCTCACGGTGCAGTCCTGCGCGGCTTATTCCGTGCTGACGCATGAAGAGGTCATCGATCTCGCGTGGAAAGACAACCTGCAGCCTCTGCTCAAGAAGCGATTCCCTGCCGCTACCGACGACGATTTGAAGAGTGCGCATGCGTTTGCTTATGGCGGATCGCTGGTGCAGGACATGGGCTATTACCCGCTCGGCAGCAAATATTTCAGCGATCTTACGCATTACGTCCGCAGCGGCGATTTCGTCGCCAACCTGCTCAAGGAAGCATCCGACGTCAATGAGTATGCTTTTGCGCTGGGCGCGCTTGCGCATTATTCGGCTGACAACTGCGGCCATCCCACGATCAATCAGGTCGTGGCCATCGAATTTCCCAAGCTCCGGAAGAAATTTGGGAAAGAGGTGACCTACGCCGATAACCCCAAAGACCACATCCGAACGGAGTTCGGCTTCGACGTAACCCAGGTGGCGAGGAACCGCTACACCTCCGACGCCTACCACGACTTCATCGGCTTCGAGATTTCCAAGCCCGTGCTGGAGCGGGCGTTTCTCGATACGTACAACATCCCGCTGAGCGAAGTAATCGCGAACGAAGATCTCTCGATCGGCACGTTCCGGCGTGCGATCGCGACCGTGATCCCGGAGATGACCCGCGTGGCGCTGATTGCGCGGCGCAAAGAAATTGTGGCGGAAACACCAAACTTCCGCGCACGCCAGTTTCGTTATTACTTGTCACGCACGAACTATTCGAAGGAATGGGGCCGGAGCTACAAACGCCCGAGCTTTGGAACGCGGGTTCTGGCGTTCTTTCTTAAGCTTGTGCCGAAGATAGGACCGTTCAAGGCGCTCGACTTCAAGATTCCCACCCAGCAAACGGAAGACCTGTACATCGCCAGCGTGGACCGCACCGTGGAGAACTACACGAAGCTTCTCCATGGGGCCGCCGCAGGCAACGTACAGCTTGCGAATACCGACTTTGACACGGGCCGCGACACGCATGCGGGTGAATATGTTCTGACCGATGACGCCTATGCGCACTTGCTCGACCAGTTGGCCGGGCACAATTTCGGCCAGACCACGGCGGACTTGCGGGCCAATATTCTGGAGTTCTACTCCGATCCGAACGCGCCCATCGTAACCAAGAAAAAGCCTGCCGCCTGGCAGAAGACGACGGAGGAACTGGAAAAACTTCGCGCGCTGCCAGACTCGCCGCCACAGGGTGGCAAAGCGACCTCCGAAACGGCTGTGGAGTCCCGGGGAATTGTTCGTGGAACGTGCCGATGATGCTCTTCAGCCGTGAGCGGTGGGTGGGCGAAACGCCAGCAATCGAACGACCGTTCGGTTGCCAGAATGCCGGCTTGCCGTGTATCATCGCAAAACTTTATCCAACCCTCAAGCCGGGCACTGGGCATTCCCGCGCTTCGGTGGCGCTGAGGCTTCTAAGAAATGGTGGACGATAAGTTTTACAAGGCGCGGGTCACCAAACGAGTGGAGTTCGCGCCGGACCTGTGGATGATTCGCATTCAGCCCGGCGGCGAGTTCAAATTCGCTCCGGGACAGTACGCGACTCTGGGTGTGGAGCACGATGGCAAGCGAACGGAGCGTCCGTATTCGATTGCCTCCGCGCCGTTTGAAAATGAAATCGAATTTTTCTTCGAGCTCGTGCCCGAAGGCGCGCTTACGCCGCGGCTCTACAAGCTGCAGCCGGGCGACGAATTGCTGATGCGGAAAATACCGAAAGGCCGATTCACGCTGGATACGGAAACCGGGCGGAAAAATCATTTGCTGGTTTCGACGGTCACCGGAGTGGCTCCGTTCGTAAGTTTTGTGCGGGAGTTGCACAAGGAGTGGAAAGAAGACAGGTTCGATGGCGGCCACAAACTCTATTTGCTGAACGGAGCGAGCCGGCCGTGGGAATTTGGCTATCTGGACGAGTTGCGGGACTTCGCCCAGGAGGTACCGTGGTTTACCTATGTTCCGACCGTGAGCCGGCCGTGGGATCACGCAGACTGGCCGGGAGAGATCGGGCGCGCCGACGATGTGCTGCGTAAATACGCCGACCAGTGGGGACTCGATGCTACGAATACCACGGCATATTTGTGCGGGCATCCGGATATGATCGCGAATAGCAAGGCAATTTTGAAGCGGCGTGGATTTACTGACAGAACGGCGGTCAAGGAAGAGATTTACTGGGTTCCGGCGAAGTAGTGCAAGTGCAGACGCGAGTAATCGAGTACTGACTGTTGCCGGTGGAGATGCCAGTTCATTCCGGCGGTCTCGTGATCGCCCCCTGCGAAGCGGATGAGACCAGCGCCGCGTATTTGGCAAATACGCCGGTGGGATAGCGCGGCTGCGGCGGTTTCCACTCTTTCATGCGCTCACGCAGAAGCCGGTCGCTGATCTCAACTTCCAGAAGGCGCTGGCTGACGTCGAAGTGGATGATGTCGCCATCGCGCACGGCGGCGATGGGGCCGCCCAGCGCGGCTTCGGGCGAGACGTGGCCGGCCATGAGTCCGTGCGTGGCGCCGCTGAAGCGGCCGTCGGTCAGCAGCGCGACGGAAGATCCTAATCCTTCTCCGACGATGGCGCCGGTCACGCTTAGCATCTCGCGCATGCCGGGACCGCCCTTGGGACCTTCGTTGCGGATGACGACGACATCGCCGGACTTAATTCTCTTGCCCGTTACGGCGGCCATGGCATCTTCTTCCGATTCAAAAACCCGCGCCGGGCCGCGCTGCTCAAGCCGTTCATGCCCGCTGATCTTGGCCACGCAACCTTCGGGCGCAAGATTTCCCTTCAGGATGACCAGTCCTCCGGTCTTCTTCAGCGGCTGTTCCAGCGGCGCGATCACTTCCTGCCCGGGAGTTTCGATGGCGCTCTCGCTTTCCGCTTTGATGGAAAGGCCCGTCACTGTTTTGGCCGTGGGATGAATGTGATTGCCTCGCAGCAGGCGGCGCGCTAGCAGGCGCACGCCCCCGGCGCGGTGCATGTCCGCGGCTACGAAACGCCCGGAGGGCTTCAGATCGGCGAGCACAGGAGTGCGCTCGCTCACGGTTTGGAAATCATCGATCTCCAAATCGACGCCGGCTTCGCGGGCGATGGCCAGAAGATGAAGCACGGCGTTTGTGGAACCGCCGGTGGCGGCCACGGATGCGATGGCATTTTCAAAGGCATCGCGCGTCAGGATTTGTCGCGGACGGATTTCTTGCTGCAGAAGATTCAGAACGACCTTGCCGCAATCGAAAGCAATCTGATCCTTCTGTGCATCCATGGCGGGCACGCTGTTGAAACCCATCGGAGAGAGGCCGATCATCTCCATGACGGTCGACATCGTGTTCGCGGTGTATTGCCCGCCACAGGCGCCGGCGCCTGGACACGCGACGTTTTCAAGGTCGTGCAATTCCTGGTCGGTGATTTTTCCGGCGGCGTTGGCGCCCACGGCCTCGAACACATCCTGAATGGTCACGTCCTTGCCGCGATAGCTGCCCGCCGCGATGGTTCCGCCGTACAGCACCATGCCGGGAAGGTCCATCCGCGCCAGCGCCATGGCCGCGGCGGGAATCGTTTTATCGCAACCCACGACGCACACCACCGCGTCGAATAGTTGACCGCGGCAAACCAGTTCAATCGAGTCGGCAATCAACTCGCGGCTCACCAGCGAAGCGCGCATGCCTTCGGTGCCCATGGTTTCACCGTCGGAGATCGCGATGGTGTTGAATTCCATGGGAGTGCCGCCGGCGCCCCGAATGCCTTCTTTCACCTTGGCCGAAAGCCGCCGCAGGTGAAAGTTGCACGGCATGGTTTCGATCCAGGTGTTGGCCACGCCAATCAGCGGCTTGCGAAGGTCGGAGTCGGTGAAACCGATGGCTTTGAACATGGAGCGCGCCGGAGCCCGGTCGCGCCCGTCCGTGATGCCGCGGCTGCGATGCTTAAGATCCATGGCAAGAGACTACAACAGAGGGGATGGGTCGAGCAGAACGACCGTTCCAACGGAAAAACGGGAGACTCGCGGCCGAAATGGTGTTGACGCCGCACTTCAACGGCAAGTCCCCCAACCTGCATGACGCTGCCCAGAGGCATCACGCTGTTGACACTGGCAAAATCAAACCTAGACCTACGCCCTAGCCGCCTGAGCCGACTGCTCGGCCGCGCTCACCGAAGTAGGCGGATGCGGCGCCCATGTGCCGTGGTCCTCATGATCATGCAACCCGGCGCTGGAACGTACCTCGATGACATCCACGATCGCATACCACTCGCGGCAAAGCTGCCCGATCTGCTTGTGCGAAACCTCCAGCAGCAGCGTGGCCGCGTGATCCGGCCCAGCAGCCTCCGCGTGGATGGATGGAAGGTCGAGCCCTCGGCGCGAAACCGCATTGAGGATGCGCATCAGTGCGCCCTGCACGTTGCGATAACGGATGTGAAAAACCTGCATGTTAGTTTCCTCAAGAACGAAATTTGGTAATTGGGAAATTTTGTAATTGAGTAATTTAAGAAATACCGAAACCCACGGTCTTCAAATCACTCAATTGCTAAATTCCCCAATTACTCAATTCTTTCTCACTCGTCCTCAAAAACCATCTCCGAAAGCGCCGCTCCTGCCGGAACCATGGGATAAACATTCGCCTCGGGATGGCAATCGAATACCAGCAACTCCGGCTCCGGCGAGCGCAGGAAGCTCTCGATGAGATCTCCCGTCTCGGGCGCAACCGGATACTCCACCATGGCAGCCTCGTTCAGCCGCCATCCATGAATCTTGTAAGCCTTGGCGATCTCGACGAAGTCCGGGTTATCGCTCAAGTCGGTCTCGGCATAATTGCGCGCGTAGAAAAGCTGCTGCCACTGCCGCACCATGCCCAGGTACTTGTTATCCACGATCACCATCTTGATAGGCAGGCCGAGACGATGCACGGTGGCCAGTTCCTGAATGTTCATCTGAAAGCCGCCATCGCCGGAAACGCAGAGCACGCAAGTCTCCGGCTTCGCCAGTTGCACACCCACGGCGGCGGGCAGGGCGAAGCCCATCGCTCCCAGGCCGCCCGAAGTAATGAAGCCGCGAGGCGAGGAAGACCGGTAGCGCTGCGCCGCCCACATCTGGTGCTGGCCGACATCGGCAATCACCACGCTGTCTTGCGGCAGCCGGCTGAAGAGCTCGTCGAGAAACCGCGTCGTCGGCTGCGCCAGTCCTCGCGGATCAAGTTCCGCCCGCTCCGGCCCGCAAGCTACGGCGCGCCAGCCGCTCCAGTCGGGCAAAGACAAAGAGTGGCGTTGCAGCTCCGCCCGGAATGCGGGAATCGTGTCGGCCAGATTGCCGATCACCGGCAACTCACACTCCCGCACGCGGTCCAGCTGCGCGGGATCGATTTCAAAGTGAACGATCTTGGCATGAGGCGCGAAGCGCGTGGGTTCGCCGGTCACGCGATCATCCAGGCGCGCTCCGAACACGAGCAACAGATCGGTCTCGTGCAGAGCAGTATTGGCCGCGCGCGTGCCGTGCATTCCCACCATGCCCAGGTAATACGGCGATTGCGGCGGAACGGCGCCTAGTCCATGAACGGTGGCAAACGTGGGAATATTCAATTCGTCGAGCAGCCGCCGCAACTCCGGAACCGCTCCCGAAAGCTTTGCCCCAGCGCCCACCAGCGCTACCGGCCGGGTTGCCCGTTGCAGCAAGGCCACAATTGTGCCGCTGAATGCGCCTTCCGCTTTCGCATCTGTCGGTCGGGCGTGCGCAGTGAACTTCACCGGCCCGGAAAACTCTTTCTTGGCCTTCAGTATGTCGGTGGGAATGTCGATCACCACCGGTCCCGGCCGTCCGCTGCGCGCCCAGTGGAAGCCCTCGGCGATCACTTCCGGGATTTCGTCAATCGTACGCACCAAACGGCTCCACTTGGTGAGCGAGAGCGTCACGCCGAAAACGTCGGTCTCCTGAAACGCATCGGTCCCGATCATCGCCGTCCGCACTTGCCCGGTGATGCATACCAGAGGAACCGAGTCCATCTTGGCGTCGGCGATGCCGGTCACCAGGTTGGTCGCGCCCGGCCCGCTGGTCGCCATGGCCACGCCAACCTTGCCGGTGACCCGCGCATATCCTTCCGCGGCGAACACGGCACCCTGCTCGTGCCGCGTCAGCACGTGCCGCACCCCGCTGCCCTCGAGCGCGTCGTACAACGGCATGATCGCCCCGCCGGGGTACCCGAACACCAGGTCCACCCCTTCGGCGCGCATGCACCGCAAAACGATTTCGGCTCCCTTAAGCATTCCTAATTAACTCTTGTCATCAAACCTTTGTCATCCTGGGCGAGGATTGTTTTTTGCGCGAAGCGCAAAGAACAACCGCAGTCGAAAGCTTGCCCTGAGCGAAGCCGAAGGGGATCTTTTGCACCCGACCCTACCGTCGGCTCCGCAAGAAGTCTCCGCCACGACCTAGGCATTCACCGCCTGTTTGATTTCTTCCTTCGGCGATTCGGCCGCCTTCTTCGCTGCTATGCCGGGCAGCCAACTCATCATGCCGCGCAACTGCGCGCCCACGATCTCGATCGGATGCTGTTGCTCTTTCTCGCGCAACTCGGCAAAGTTGTAACCGCCTTGTTTATTTTCTCTGATCCACTCCCGTGCGAAGGTTCCGTCCTGAATGTCGGCCAGAGTCTTCTTCATCGCGGCCCGCGTCGCGTCGCCCACAACTTTCTCGCCGCGCGTCAGGTCGCCATACTCGGCGGTATTCGAAATCGAGTACCGCATCCGGCTCAGCCCGCCTTCATAGATCAGGTCGACGATCAGCTTCATCTCGTGCAGGCACTCGAAGTATGCGATCTCCGGAGCGTAACCGGCTTCCACCAGCGTCTCGAATCCCTTCTTGATCAGCGACGTCAACCCGCCGCACAGCACCGCCTGCTCGCCGAAAAGATCGCTCTCGGTCTCTTCCTTAAATGTGGTCTGCAGCACGCCCGCGCGGGTCGAGCCAATGCCATGGGCGTACGCCAAAGCAAACTCGTGCGCCTGCTTGCTCGAGTCCTGCTGAATCGCGATCAGCGACGGCACGCCGCGCCCTTCGGCATATACCCGCCGGAGCAGGTGGCCGGGGCTCTTCGGCGCAATCATCACCACGTCCACATCGCTCGGCGGGACGATCGTCTTGAAATGAATGCTGAACCCGTGCGAGAACCCCAGAATCTTTCCGGGATGCAGATACGGCTGCACGTACTGCTCATACACCGCCGCCTGCGTCTCATCGGGCGTGAGGATGTGGATCCAGTCCGCCCGCTTGGCCGCCTCATCCGGAGCCACCACCACCATGCCATCGGCGCGAGCCTGCTGCGCACTGGGGCGCGTGGGCTCCAGCCCCACGATGACCTTGCAGCCGCTGTCGCGCAAGTTCTGCGCCTGCGCGTGTCCCTGGCTGCCGTAGCCCAGGATGGCAATGGTTTTGCCCTTCAGGGCCTCAGGATTCGCGTCGTGTTCGTAGAAAATAGTAGCCACTGGGAAGCTCCTTTTACGTGTATGGCGGGCACCGCCGCCCGGCGCCCTCGACTCAATGCATACCGACCGGTCGGTCGGTATGACTATGCTATCGAACCCTAACTAGGCTGTCAAGGAGTAAGTTCTCGATGCCAAGGTAAGGGGAGCGAATAGGTAAATGGGACTCGGGAGGGCACGGCTTCAGCCTTGCCGTTAGGACGTATTACAGGCAAAGGGCTTCAGCCCTACGCTTTGTGGACGGATATCTTGTATCGTAAACCGCGTGCCAGCGCATAGCGGATTATCTTCGCCATGCCTTTACACAATCGAATTTACGTCACCGGAATTGCAGTATCCCAGTCGTTCAGCTTCTAGAATCATGGGGTTGACGATAATCTCAAGAAGGTAGCTGAGAAGCCATCACCGATTCCTCCTTCAGCTCTAACCCCTACTCCACCCCTTCTCCCCACTGCACGGTCCGCAGCTCGCGGCTGCTCTTGTGCGCCAGCATCACCGCCCGCATGGTCCGCAGCGCCTGCTCCGGCGTAACTTCCAGTGCCGACTTCTTCTCGATCGCATCCCGCACATTCGCATAAAATCCGCGATAATCTCCGCGTTCCGTCCTCACCTTCACGCTCGGCTCGCCCACCGGGCTCAGCGTGCCCCACAAGCTTTCTGCTTCGTCTCCCCAATTTGCGCTCCAGTCCGTGCCTTGCGGGAAATCGTCTCCCCGCAGCAGCGCCTCTTGCGGATCCATCCCATACTTCACAAACGATCCTTTCGTACCATGAATCAGAAAATGCGGGCCCGGTGCAAAGGCGATGATGCGCGCCCGCCCCATCGCCCGTAATCCGGAGTACTCCAGACAAACGTCGAACGAATCATCGACCCGCGAAGTTTCCCGCTGGCAGAACGCCGACGCCGTAATCGACTGCGGTTCGCCAAACAATACCAGCGCCTGATCGATCACATGCGGTCCCAGATCAAACAACACGCCTGCTCCCGGCTGATCTGATCTTTCCCGCCACGCATTCGCCTTCGGCTCCAGGCGGAACCGGTCAAATCGACACTCATACTCAACGACCGTCCCCAGCCTGCCCGATTCCACAATCTTCTTAACCGTCTGAAAATCCCCATCCCACCGCCGGTCTTGATACACCGTGATCAACCGTCCGCGATCCGCCGCCAGCCGCACAAGTTCTTCGGACTCCGCCAGGGTCGGCGCAAACGGCTTGTCCACCACCACATCCCGCCCCGCCAATAAGCACGCCCGCGCCAGTTCGAAGTGCGAATCGTTCGGCGTGGCAATCACGCAAAGCTGGATTTCCTTATCCGCCAGCAGCTCTTCCAGCGACCGCACGACCCGCACGTCGGGATATTTTTCCCGCGCCCTCGTTCCTCTGCGCTCCAGGATGCAAGCCAGCTCCATCCCTGTCACGCCCCGGATCACCGGCGCATGAAAGGCCTGCCCCGCCAGCCCAAACCCAATCAAACCTACTCGCACCATCGGCAACTCCTCGTTTCTCCGCCGCTGACTGCTCCGTCAGCTCCACTCATCGTTTTCGATCTTTGACCCGCCGCACAAATTTCAGCCCAGACCAAATCTCCGTCACCGCGCAGACCTTCACGTCTACCAGTCCGGCGTCGAGCCCAACTTCGCGCACAACATTTTCGTCCACGTCGGTCGCCACTCCAGAACTTTTCTTCGGCCAGCTCACCCACAACATTCCCGCCGGCTTCAGCAACTTTGCCAGCCGCGAGAACTCCTTCAGCAATTCCGCGCGGGACTTGGTAAACAGCATCACAAAATCCAACGACTCTTCCTGCTTCGCCACGGTGCACTCCGCCAGGGCCTCGCGCAATTCCGCGCGCACCTCCGCCGGAGCTTTCGCCAACCACACGCGAAACCCAGCCTTGATCCCCAATTTTTTCGGAAGTGGTGTCACCGAATATCCCGGCATTCTTTGTTGCCCGTGAGGAAGAACTGCCCGATTCAACTCAAGCTGGAAGCCCGGAGCTAGAAGCTGCGCTACTGCACCGGCGCGTAATATCCGCGCCGCGCTCTCACCCGAAAATTCTTGCGGTCGCTCGCCACAATCTCGATTGTGCGAAAGTGCCCGTCCGCCTTGAAGTCCGCCGGCTTATAAGACACGGCATATTGGCTGCGCAACTCGTCCTGAATTTCGGCAAAGGCGTTTGTCACATCGCGAATCTGGAACGGAAAAAACGCCCGCCCTCCGGTGGCGTCCGCCATCCGTTCCAGCACCTTGTCGCCGGCTCCCTTGGTGCCGCTTACGTTCGTGCTGATCGTGTACACGATGGCCTCCGCGCGCTGCGCCATCTCGATCGCCTCTTCGCGGGTCACGTGGCTTTGATTGTCTTCTCCGTCGCTGAGCAGAATAATCGCGCGCCGGGTCGGTCCATTCTGCGGTTCTTTCAGCAGCTTGTCGCGGCAGGCATAATACAGCGCATCGTACAGCGCCGTGCCGCCGCCCGGCCGCAATTCGCGCACGCCGTGCGCCAGCTTTTCCGCGTCGTCGGTAAAATTCTGCGTCACTTCCGGCGTGGCATCGAACCCCACCACAAACGCCTGGTCATAACGTTTGCGCACTGTTTGATTCAGAAACTCGATTGCCGACTCCTGCTCGAACTTGAAGCGGTCCCGCACCGAACTGCTGGCATCGATCAGCAAGCCCACCTGCAACGGCAGATTCGTTTCGGCGTGAAAACTCCGGATCTCTGCCGCCGGCTTGCTGTCGTCCACAATGTGGAAGTCGGCCTGTTTCAGGTCCGTCACTCGCTTTCCGTGCTTGTCCGTCACGGTGAACACCACGTTCACTTCGTTGGTGCCCACTTTGATACGAGGGATATCGCTGGTTTCCGCGCCCGAATCGCTGGAATTCTGCGTCCCGGATTGCGACGCGTCTGCCCCAGGCGGTGAAGATTGGGACGAAGCTGGCGCAGCCGGTGCCGTTGCCGACTGCCCCGCCCCAACCTGGCACATCCCGGCGAGCAGCACCAAAACTGTTGCCCATCGGAACGCCGATTTTCCCGAGAACCTGCGCTTGGTAAAGATGCCCCTCATTTAGTTGTTCATTATATCTGTAACCGCTGGAATAGGAGTCACTCCGGCGCGTCCTCAACTTTCTTCAGAAACTCCTGCAACTCTTCTGGCAACTCACTCTTCAGCGAGATCATCTCCCCGGTCCGCGGATGCCGGAACTCCAACCCTGCCGCGTGCAGGAAATTTCTCTTCAAGACAATCACCGCATTCTTGCCGCGAGCATGCGCCGGCGCTCCATACATCGTATCCCCGACCACCGGATGCCCCAGCGCCGCCACATGCACCCGAATCTGGTGCGTGCGCCCGGTATCGATCTTCACGTCCAGCAAGGTAAACTTGCCAAACTTCGTATCTAACCGCCGCACCACACGATAATGCGTCACCGCCGCGCGCCCACCCTCGAGCCGCGCAGTCATCCGCATTCGCCGCACTGGATCACGGCTGATGCTCTGCGCCAGAGTCCCCGAATCTTTTTTCACCCAACCATGCACCAGCGCGACATATTTCTTCTTCACTTCTCGCGCCGCGAACTGAGCGCTCAGCTTGCGATGAGCGTGATCGTTTTTCGCCACCACAATCAGCCCGCTAGTCTCTTTATCCAGACGATGCACAATCCCCGGCCGCAACTCCCCGCCCACTCCCGACAAACGTTGCAGATGATGCAGCAGCGCATTCACCAGCGTCCCGCGATTGCGTGCATCGTCGGTGGCGCCGGCTCCTGCGTGCACCATCATTCCGGCGGCCTTGTTGATCACGGCAAGATCGTCGTCTTCGTAAACAATATCGAGCGGGATCTCCTCGGCAATAGCCTTGAGCGGCGCCCGCTGTGCCTCGCCGAACACGCTGATGCGCTCCCCGCCGCGCAGCTTCAGGGAAGCCTTCGCAGGACAATCGTTCACCAAAACTTTGCCTTCGGCGATCATCTCTTGCACCCGCGCCCGGCTCACGGTTTCAAGACGAGTCGCGAGGAACTGATCGAGACGCTTGCCAGCATCATCAGCCGCGACAGAGATAAGAATGGGAAACGGTTCAGGCATTCGCTGCGAAGGATATCAGACGCTCGCGCAATTAAGGCGAAGGGAGAATGGCTGCCTCGCTAGTTCCGCATCCGAAGGACGCCTGAAACTAGCCCGGCGTTTTAACGCTGGGTAGCGCTTCCCGACGCAATCACCGCAACCCCTTCAACACAATCTCAGACCTTAAGGCATAGGTATTCGAATCGGTCTTCCTGAAATCCCCAGGCAGCTCTAGCGAAACGCGGTCGTACTCTTGAGGCGGATCGCCTCCCACCAACGTTACGATCACAGCTTCCGGCCTGCGGTCGCATTTCTCTCGAAACGTACCCACCAGCAAGGGCCTGCGGCTTTGAGTTATGAATTCGACGGGGAGGGTGAAGTTTGCATCCGCCAATATTGCTTCAACGGAATCGCCTCCGAGATTGCCCGGATAAACCAGTTGCACGCGGACCCTTGCGTTGCCGGGGGCGTGGTCAACGCGTCCTTTCACGACGACGACATCGACCGGACACATCGCATACGCGAGCGCACAGGCGGCTAGACCAAAGAACAAACCTGAAAGCATCCTGGCCGTGCGGAAACCCATGGCGAACCTCCTACCCGGGCGTCAGTTCTACCTTGTGGCCCCCACCGTCTGCGCTGTCACGTTCTTAGCCCCCGGCCGCAGCCACCAAATCACCCCACCAGCCACCACCAGCCCAATGGCAATCAACTGCGTCCCTGACATCGCCCCGCCAAACACCGATCCGCGCCCCGAATCGTCTCGTATGAATTCCAGAAAGAACCGCGCCACTCCATAAATAATCATGAACGCGCCAAAGACCTGCCCATCGAATTTCCGCCGCTTCAGCAACCACATCAGAAAGAAGAAATTCGCCAGCTCCACCGCCGACTCGAACAGTTGCGTCGGCTCCAGCGGCACGTTCAGCGGAGTGCCGGTAATCTGATTGGCCAGCGGATTATGAAACACCACGCCCCAGAAATGATGCGTCTCTTTCCCGTAGCAGCATCCCGCGGCGAAGCAGCCAATCCGTCCAATCGCATGTCCCAGCGCCAGACCCGGTGCAAAGGCATCGCAGGTTCCCAGCGCGGGCATGTGATGCTTGCGCACATACCACGCCGCGGCAATAAGCGCCGCAATCAGGCCGCCGGAAAAAACTCCACCGGCCTGCAGTGTGGCTACGCTGAAAATCTCCGCCGGATGCGCCGCATAGTAGCCGTAATCATTAATTACGTAGAGCACCTTCGCGCCGATAATCCCGCACAGCACGACAAGGATGCCCAGATTCCAAGCCTTCTCGCCGTCAATCCCCAGCCGCTCGGAATTGCGCACGCTGATCCACAGCCCGATCAGCACTCCCATGGAAACCAGGAAGCCATACGTCGGCAGAAAGAACCGCCCGAAATGCACAAGTTGTGGGTACACGTTTAGGTTAGATGCGGGAAAACGGGATTCGCCACCTCAGTCTAGCAGGATTGTCCGCGTGGAGCGGTACTCCCGCCGGCTGCCGCCCTGGCGAGGCGGCCGGCGAATCTTATGGCTGGCCTTCCAGCCCTGAGATGCGGTTTTCGTGAGTCCGAACGATCTGGAGAAGGGCAGCCCTGGCATCCCGCAAGGCACCGACCTGCCGGGTGTGCTCGCCGATCTGCCGGGTATGTTCGCTAATCTGCCGGGTTTGTTCCTGGCTTTCGCGCAAAAGCAGATCGCCGGATTGCGTCAGGGCTTCATGCCGTTCGGTCAATCGATCCAGGCGTTCATCAATGGTCATATACTGATCCTGCCGCTGCCGGCGCAGGAACGAATCTTCGGTGCGCAGCGGTCAACCCTTTCCAGAGGAAAAATCAAGCCGACCCACTGTGCCGTGTGACGGGCCGAGAATGAACCCGTCGGTAGACGTTGGGAACCCGCCGAGACCCTTTAGGCATCTCCGCATGGCGGAGCGTCGCACACCGGATCCTAGTTCGAGTCGAGTCCCCGTTCATTCAGCATTGGTTCAAAAATCGGTTACCGCCATCACCAACCCCGCAGGCCGGCTTTCACCTGTGATGCTAGGAGAACTCCCCCTGAATTAGCAATAGGGCAACCGCAAATAGTTGGCAGACCACTTGCAACCAAAGTAATCAGTCCACCAAATTTAGGGCTTGTGTGGAGCGGGCACTCCTGCCCGCTGCTTTTGACCTTGCTCTTGTTTTCCTGTGCGCGCTGGCCAAATCGCAATCAGTCACTGACCTGCGATCGTTTCCAGATGACTTCTTTCGCCGCCGTGCCCCAAAGTGGGTTGGGTGCGACCGACACTATGTAGCAGAGCCCGTAATCTGGAAGGTCTGCGGTCCGCACAATACGGCCTTCCTCCCGCGTGATTTTGTTATGAACGATGTCTCCAACTTTGAATTGCATGAGTAAAAACCCCAAAAATGAAGAATTAGATTGGGGCGGAGGAAGAGACAGCAGTACCACTGTCCGCTTGAGGGGCGGGGCAAGTGGCGCTGCGCCTTTCCTTGCCCCTGCGAATTAGATGCGCAATCGATCGATCAGGATGTAGAGTAGTTCTTCAGAGCTTTTGCTAGTATAAATATATTATCTGCAGGTAAACATATCCCCGTGACACGCGCCGCCTGCTCCACTCCATCGTCCGTAACGACGAAATCCTTCGCCGCCAGCCCATACACAATTTCGCCCTTCGCGCTTTTCACGAGCGCGGGAATCACCACCACATTCGATTGGCTATGGAAGGCGCGGATCTGTACACCGCACAGGTTTTTTCAGATCGCTCTTAGGTGCGTGGTTGATCCCCGCATGTGAGCTATCTTGCTCAGACCCTAGAGTTCATATCTGTCAGCCTCTCATCTGGAAACTGTTGATCAAAAATCACAAACTGGAATTCGGCAAGGAGGCGTTGTCGTGAAGAAGAACAGGAAACTCTCAATCAAGAAGATAACCTTACTCGATCTCGATCAGCTGAATAGGGTGGCGGGTGGACTCAAAACCTACCCGATCACTGACTGTGCTGGTTGTGGGGGGCCGAGTTGGGGCTGCACGCTCCCACCACTCACATGCGCCTAGCCCGAGGGGAGTACACGGAAGCAGTACGTTGCCGGGTGTGTCCGCGTCCCCACTCCTTAGCACTAGTGGTGGCTGAATTTCATAACCAAGTTCAGCCGCTTGGTTCACGTGGCCTTTTTTAGAGCGCCGCCGGTCGGCAGCGCCAACAACAGAAGTAGAGGTACCCCGGTCCGTCCCAGCCCGCCCTGAGCGGAGCCGAAAGGGCTATCCCGCCTTGCGGTTCTCGCCCAACACTTCATCCAGCGCATCTGCCAATAGATGCGCCCGCTTCTGGTAATCGGTTGCCCCGCTCTCCTGTTTTCGTTTCAGCAAATGATACTCATCCGCAATATTCAGCGCCGCCAGCACCGCCAGCCGCACCGTATCAATTGTATTCGTAGCTTCGGCCACGGCCCGCATCTTCGCGTCCACATACTCCGCCAGCTTCAGAATGTATTCCGGATCGGACCCCCGCAGGTTATACCCCTGATCAAAAATCTCCACCCGCACGCTGCCGCTCTGCGCGTCCTTCAAGGTCGAATCCTTAGCCGCCGTTGCCATAACCAAAAACCCTTTGTCATCCCGACCGAAGCCAGAAGCTAGTAGCTAGCCGCGATTCTAACTCGCCCGCTCCTCCGCAATCGATTCGATCTGCTCCAACATCTTCTCCACGCGGCTGCGAATGTCTTCCCGCTCTTTTCGCAACTGCACCGCTTCGCGCCGCAGCGCGGCCAATTGTTCCTCGCGCTCCTCCAATTGCTGCCGTACCCGCTGAGCGTCGCGTTCCGCCCCGGCCTGCGCCTGTCGTGCCGCTTTGTACATCTCGATCGTGCGATAAACCTTCTCTTCCAGGGTCTGAAAATCGTCCGCCGGAACCTGCTCCATCACCTGCTCCACCGCGTTCACCGCCATGATTGCACTTTCCCCGAAAGGATTTCAAACTTTCCCGCAGTATACTCCACATTCCTGTGGATCGAGCATGGCCCGTTGGTCCAACCCACGCGAGACCGTCATCACAAAATTAGCTATAATCCATGCATGAAACAGATAACCCTGCCAACATTAGCTGCGGTTGCCGCTTTTCTTTATTTCGCTCTTCCCAGCGCAGCCAAAACCAAGGTCGACGTCAAGGACGCCCAAGGCAAAGATGTCGGCACGATCGTTTTGTGGCAGAAGGGACCGGGGGTCGGCCTCAAGCTCCGCCTTCACGATCTCCCGCCCGGCGAACACGGCATCCACTTTCATCAGAACCCCAAGTGCGACGCCCCCGACTTCAAATCCGCCGGCCCGCATTTCAATCCCGACGCCAAGAAGCACGGCCTGGAGAACCCCGAAGGCCATCACGCCGGTGATATGCAGAACTTCATCATTGACGTGAAAGGCAAGGCTGACGTCACCCTGGAGGACAAAGACGTAACCCTCGGCGAGGGCTCGCACTCGCTCTTCAGCAACGGCGGCACCGCCATCGTCATCCACGCCAAAGCCGACGACATGAAGACCGACCCGAGCGGCAACTCCGGCGACCGCATCGCCTGCGGCGTAATCACAAAGTAACTCGAACACTCCTTGTGAATTGCGAACGGGCCGCTTGAGGACGATAGACAATGGGGCTTCAGCCCCTGAGGTTCACTTCCGCGCCCGCAGCTTCCCCAACTTCTCCGCTGCCGCGTCCAGCGTTTCCAACTTCTTGCAGAACGCAAACCGCACCTGCCGAGCCCCGTCCCGCGCATCCCGATAAAAACTCGACCCCGGCACCGCCGCCACTCCAATCTCTTTCACCAGATACTTCACGAACTCCACGTCATCCGCAGACCCGAACGCCGAAATATCCGTCATCACGTAATACGCTCCTCGCGGAAGAAAACACCGAAACCCCGCGCCTTCAAGCGCCGGAATCAAATGATCCCGCCGCACCTGGTATCCTTCCGCCAGCTTCGCGTAATACTCCGCTGGCAAGCTCAACGCCGCCGCGCCCGCTTCCTGCAGCGGCGCCGGCGCTCCCACCGTCAAAAAATCGTGCACCTTCCGGATCGCATTCGTGATCTTCTCCGGCCCAACCGCCCATCCCACGCGCCATCCCGTCACGCTGTACGTCTTCGACATGCCGTTGATCGTCACCGTCCGCTCCCGCATCCCCTCCAGCGACGCCATCGAAATGTGCTCGGTCCCGTCAAACAAAATATGTTCGTAAATTTCGTCCGTGATCGCCAGCACATCGAACTCCACGCACAGATCGCGAATCAATTCGAGTTCCCCCCGCGTGAAAACTTTCCCTGTGGGATTGTTCGGCGTATTCACAATGATGGCCTTCGTGTTTTTATCGAACGCCGCCCGCAACTCCTTCTCATCGAAAGTCCACTCGCCCTCTTCACCCACCGGCGGGCGCAGCTTCACAAACCGCGGCCGCGCTCCGCTCAGCACCGAATCCGGACCGTAGTTTTCATAAAACGGTTCGAAGATCACCACCTCGTCGCCCGCGTTGCACACCGCCAGCAAGGTCGAGATCATCGCCTCCGTCGACCCGCAACACACCGTAATCTCTTTCTCCGGATCCACCGCAATCCCTTGCCACACGCCCATCTGCCGCGCAATCGCGTTGCGCAAATTTTTCGCGCCCCACGTGATTGCATACTGATTCACGTCGCCGTCAATCGCAACCCGCGCCGCCTGCTTGATCTCCGCCGGCGCCGCAAAATCCGGAAACCCCTGCGCCAGATTCACCGCCCCATAAAGCATCGCCTGCCGGGTCATCTCCCGGATCACCGATTCGGTAAACTGCGAAACCTTGTCGCTGAGAAAATGCTTCTTCTGATTGGATAGGGAAGTAATTACGGGCGCCATAGCTGGCAGATTAGCATACATGGCAGCGAGATCACCCCGACTTTTAGGCGGGGATTTCGCGGCCGCAGCGCTTCCATCTCGACGGATACGTGCGCTGCTTCCGATGGGCCTAACTCCTCACGCTGGAACAACCTGGACCTTACGCCCGCTGCACTCCGCCCAACCCCTGCAGCGCCCGAACAATCTCCGCAGACCACTGCGCAATCTGATCGTCGCGCAGCGTCCCCTCGTCCGATTGCAACCGCGCCCGCAGCAGAATCGAATACTTCCCTGCCTCAATCGATCCCCCGCGAAAAATCTCCACCGGAGCGAACGACCGCAACGCACCCAACCGCAGCGCCATCACCGTGCGCCGCATCGCCTCAAACTCCACGTCATCGCCAAACACGAACGAAAAATCCCGCTCCACCGCCGGATATTTCCCCAGCGCCGCGAACCTTACCGTGCGCAGCCCGCGCGCGTGCAACCGTTCCAGATCGACTTCCGCCAGAAAAACGTCGTGCCGCAACTTCCGCTCCGCCTTCACGTTTTCGGCAATCTGCCCGAACTGCGCCACCACCGCCCCATCCATCAACGCCCGCGCCGATCGTCCCGGATGGAAATACTCCGCCGTCTCCCGGTCGAAACTCAAATGCTTATATGAAAATGCCGCCAGCAAATTCTCCACGTCGCCCTTGAACGCACGAAATACTTCAGCGGGTGCCCCATCCAAGCCATCTTTTGGCTTGGGTGGGGTATTCGAATCCGAGCTCAAATCCAGCAAAGCCCCAACGGGCAGTGATCCCTTCACCGCCGCCAGCGTCGCTCCCAGGCACGCGCGCCACGGCTCAACCCGCTCCCCGCCCCGCATTTCGTAGACCCGGCCCATCTCGAACAGCCGGACGTTCTCGGAATCGCGGTTCAGATTCCACGCCAGCATGTCCAGCATCCCCGGCGCCATCGAAGTCCGCATCACGCTCGCTTCTTCGCTCAGCGGATTCTCCAGCTCCAGCACTCTCGCGGAAGAAAACTTCTCCGCATCCGCATGCGAAATGAACGTCAGCGATATCGCCTCGTTGTACCCCAGCGCCAAAGCCCGCGTGCGCAAAGCCGCGTCCATAGCCGCATTCGGCAACTCGACCACCGCGCCACTATAAGCCGGCAAAGTATTCGCGAATTTGTCGTAGCCGTGCAGCCGCGCGATTTCTTCGATCACGTCGATCTCGCGCTCCACGTCTAGCCGCCAGCTAGGAATCTCCACTCGGAACTGTGCCTCCCCTTGTCCTTCCGGGATCAGCGTGAATCCCAGCTTCTTGAGGATGCCGAAAATCTCGCCCACTTTCAGATTCCCGCCCAGAATGCGCTGCACCTCGGAAGCCCGCAGCACCACCGGCGCTTGATCCATTCTTCTCGATACCACATCGATGGCGTCGCCAACCAGTTCTCCGCCGCCCGATTCCAGAATCAGCGCCGCCACAAGATCGCACGACAAAACCGTCGACTCGAAATCCGCTCCCCGCTCGAACCGGTGCGATGCGTCGGTATGAATCCCATGCCGCCGCGAAGTCCTGCGCACCGTCACCGGATCCCACCACGCCGACTCGATCAAAATATTCCGCGTCTTATCGGTAATCATCGTGTTGAACCCGCCCATCACTCCCGCGAGTCCGACGGGCCTCTTGGCGTCGGCCACTACCAGATCTTCGGAAGTAAGCGTCCGTTCGACGCCGTCGAGCGTTTTCAACTTCTCTCCACTTTTCGCTTTTCGAATAATGAGCTTGCCACCTTCAAGCAGGTCGAGATCGAAGACATGCGTCGGCTTGCCCATTTCCCACAGGACGTAGTTCGTCGCGTCGACGGCATTGCTGATCGGCCGCTGATCGAGCAATTGCAAACGATGTGAAATTTTCCCGGGCGAAGGCCTGATGCTGATCCCACGTAGAACCCGCGCCGAAAACCGCGGACAAAGCTGCGGCTCCTCCACCGTAATCGGGAAGGGCCTCCCGGACTCGCCGGAAGCCGGAAGCCGAGAGCCGGATAGCGCCTTCAGCGGCAAATCATAAATCGCCGCGGCTTCCCGCGCCACCCCGTAATGATTCATCGCGTCCGGGCGATTCGTCCCAATCTCCATCTCAAACACGGTGTCCACACCCGACCCGCTGATCCCCTCCACCGCAATCCCAACCCCAGTCAAATCCTCACCCAGCCGCCGGTCATCGACGGTCAGATCGACAAACTCCCGAATCCATTGTGGAGAAAGTTTCATGATTCTTACGAAGCTCTGTCATCCTGAGGCGCGTTCTTTGCGCCGAAGGACCTATGCATCTCGCCGCTGCCAAAATTAGCGCTGTTTCGGAGCTCTCACGATGAATTCGAAGTTCTCGGCTAACCACCAACGACTAACGACCAATGACCACTAAGCAAACTGTTCCAAAAACCGCACATCCCCATTGAAGAACAACTGCAAATCATCCACCCCATACTTCAGCAGAGCAATCCGGTCAGCCCCCATGCCAAACGCAAATCCAGAAACCTTCCTGGGGTCATATCCGTTGTCCTTCACAAACTCAAACACATTCGGGTCAACCATGCCGCACCCCAGAATCTCAATCCATCCCGTCTGCTTGCACGGACGGCACGGCGCATTATCTGGCCCGCGCTTCCCGCTCCCGCCGCAGATGAAGCACGAAACAAACATCTCCGCGCTGGGCTCGGTAAACGGAAAAAACGAGGGCCGAAAGCTGGTCTTCACGCTCGATCCGAAGAATTCCTTCATGGCATGATCCAGAGTCCCCTTCAAATCGCCGAACGTGATATTCGTATCGACCGCCAGCCCTTCGATCTGATGAAACATCGGCGAGTGGCTCGCATCCGGAGGATCGTTGCGATGCACTGTCCCGGGAATCACAATCCGGATCGGCGGCCGCATCTTCTCCATCGTCCGAATCTGCACCGGAGAAGTGTGCGTCCGCAACAGCAACCGCTCCCGCTGCGGCTTCGCCTGCTGCCCCGCGATAAACAAAGTATCCTGCGTATCCCGCGCCGGATGATTCACCGGAAAATTCAAAGCCTCAAAGTTGTAATAATCCGTCTCCACCACAGGCCCATCGGCCACGGAGTAACCAAGCTTCTGAAACACACGAACCATCTCGTTCGTCGTCTTAATAACCGGATGCTCCGCCCCGATGGGACGGCGCACGCCGGGAAGGGAGATGTCGACTGCGGAAGACGAGAAATACTCGTGGAGGATGGGATAATTCTTAGAAAGGCCTCTGCCCCTTTCGATGTCTTTTTCTACCTGCTCCTTGATTTGATTTACTCGTTGGCCGACATCGCGTTTGACTTCCCGTGGCGAGGGCTTTAGCCAGAGATCGTTAACTAGAGTGAGAATGCCGTTCTTACGCGCGATCCAGCGATCCCGAAGAGCCTTCCAGTCCGACTCACTCCTCACCGCCTGCCACTCTTGATCGCTCGCGGAGAGCAACTCCTCAACGGCCTTGTCTAGCGCCGCCGCCGAATAATCCGTCAATTTGGAAACGGTATAAGCCACGTCTCACCTGGCTCTTCTAGAAGAATTGTCATCCTGAGCGCAGCAGACCGATTCGCGTTTCGCGAATCGGTTTGCGGAGTCGAAGGACCCCTCGCACGTTTGTATCACCACCGGCCCAGAAAGGAGTTTCTGCCGAGGACCCACGTCCGTCGGAGCTCAAGCTGGAAACGGAAAACCATTCGTGCGGGCCGAAGCCCGGAAGCCGGAAGCCGAGTGCCGGAAGCCTACGCGAGCGCGCCCTTGGCCTGTTCAACCAGGCTCTTAAACGCCGCCGCGTCCCGCACCGCCAGGTCGGCAAGAATCTTCCGATCAAGTTCAACCCCCGCCACCTTCAGTCCGTGGATGAACTGGTTGTAGCTCAACCCGTTCAGCTTCGCCGCCGCCCCAATCCGCACAATCCACAGCGAGCGATACTGCCGCTTCCGCTGCTTCCGCCCGGAGTAAGCGAACTTGAGGCCGCGCTCGACCGCCTCTTTCGCCGAGCGGTACAGTTTTGATTTAGTGAGGAAATATCCGCTCGCGCGGTCTAATATTTTCTTGCGCTTGGCGCGGCGTTTGGTCCCGCGTTTTACACGAGGCATGGTTTTCTCCTTTTTGCTTTCTCTGTACTGGCGGCTGGAGGCAAGGACGATCGCCGTTGCAGCGATCTCTGGCCTCTTCACGCGCCTACAGGCTTAACCTCAGCCGGCGATGCGGACTTTCAATCCGCAGTTCCTTCGCGATCGTAAGTACACGAAGGAAAACTTCCACCTACTGATAGGGAATCATCCGCTTCACCTTGCGGACATCGCCCGGGCTCACCAGGGTCGCTGTGCCCAATTTGCGTTTGCGCTTGTGCGCCTTCGAGGTCAGCATGTGGCGCAGGCCCGAATGTCCCCGCTTCACTTTGCCGCTGGCGGTTTTCTTGAAGCGCTTCGACGCGCCCTTGTGCGATTTCAGTTTCGGCATAGTTCCTCGGAATCAGCTGCCAGCCGCAAGCCGTCAGCCCTGGTATTTGATTCTACTATTATTCGATTGCTCTGGAATCCTTGGCGCGACTCGCGCCCGTCCTCGGCGAAGTGCTAAACCCGCGAAGTAGGAATCGGAACTTCCACCGCTGCGGCCGCCGCTGCCGCCGGCTGCTCGTCTTTTTTCTCCGGCGCCGGCTTGCTCTGCGCCAGCTTTTGCTGCAGCATCTTTTCCTTTTGCTCCTGCTTCGCTTTCTGCTTGGCTTCTTTCTCTTTTTCTTTTTCCCGTTCCACCGCCGACTTCTTCGGCGCCAATATCGCGTGCAGCGTATTGCCTTCCTGCCGCGGTCGGAACTCCACGATGCTCTGCTCCTGCACGTCCTTAATCAGCCGCTCCAGTATGGTTCTGCCAAGCGAGGTGCGGGTCATTTCGCGGCCGCGGAAGAAGATGGTCGCCTTTACTTTGTCTCCTTCGTCGAGAAAGCGCAGCACGTGATTCTTCTTGGTTTCGTAATCGTGGTCGTCCACATTAATGCGGAACTTGACCTCTTTGACGGTGATCGTCTTCTGGTGCTTCTTGGCCTCGCGCTCTTTCTTTTCCTGCTGGTACAAATACTTCCCGTAGTCCATGATGCGGCACACGGGAGGCTGCGCGGTGGGCGAAATCTCGACCAGATCGAGGTTCTTGCTGCGGGCTAACTTGAGCGCTTCGAAGGGGGGCATGACGCCAATTTGTTCACCCTCATCGCCGATCACGCGAATCTCGCGCGCCCGGATGCGGTCATTGGTTCGGATAAAACGTTTGTCGATACGGTCCTCCGCGCTGTAAGCGACTGGGAATATAGGATTATAACATGGGAATTTACGGCCAATCTACTCCGTGCCTAACTCCAAGGCCACCATCCACCGGCAGCAAAACCTAATAGCCTCGAAACATCAGTTCTTCGAGAGCCATCCGCCGCACCTGCCAAAAGTCGCGCTCCTCCGCGTCAACATGCAGCTTGCACTTGCCCTCGACGCTGAAGAGGATGGTCACCTCAAACATCGCATCGCCCTTGTCGTCCCGCACTAAGATCGCATGCTCGGCAAGGCTGAAGGTTACGGATTTGTGCGCTTCTTTCGTTTTCAGAAGGACCCGGAAATCGCCGCCATTCTCCACCACCGAAAACTCATAGGGAGAATTATTGGGACGCAGGGCGTTGCGAGTCTTGACGTCTTCTTCAATTTGAATTCTGAGCGCGGTGAAAACCTTCGGCAGGGAGCAGGAGGAACGCTCGGTCACCCAATCGAACTTCGGCGCATCCTTCTCCGCTTTTTCGGTCACGCTTCCTCTACGGCTTCATCGAGGTTGGACTCTGGATCGGCGTGGATAAATGTTGGCTCCATTCAGAGAAACAGTAAAAATCTGAACTTCAATGCCTTATATTCTCCGCCGGTCCTCTGACACTGTTCGTCTTCGATAGTCCAAATCCTCCGACCCTGGGGAAGGGCACGTTGTTTCATATTAGAAATCCTACATTTGGCCCTCTAGCGCAGACTGGTCAAAAGAGCACGGTTTGAAAATAATTCCGCAACTGCCGCGCCTGATCCAAATTGACCTGTAATCCCGTGGGACTCGTGACATCGTACGAGCATGTACAAAAACAAGCCGAAGCCGGAAACCAAGCAAGCGATACGCGCTCGCGTCCGAGAGGAAATGGATGAACCGCGCATGGCGGAATCCACGCGGGAAGAGGACAACCAGACCACGGGGCAAGAGCTGGAAAAGCTGCCGTAATCGCCCAAGCACTAAAGACATTTCACCACAGAGACACACAGAAGAGCACTGTTCGTCTTCGAGAGTCCTCGCCAAACGCACTCTTCGGCTTCAGACCTTCGATGCTATCGATGCTATTTCTGGCAGAGTGCAGCCAGGCAAATTTGCATCGTAATTCGAAAGGCCTGCCCTTCCCAAAGCGGCTCAGACTCAAATGGCCTCGACGGAGATCGATGAAAAGAAATCTAGCGAAGGTCGATCCGCCCTCAGCCGAAGGAACCATCTCGACCCGCGTGGAGCAAAAGCAAGTCGAGGAACGTCTGGCGATCGGCGCACGTGTGGTTTACGAGACCATTCGACGCGAGGGCGAGGAGGAACTGCATCGCACCCCCGCCGCATTGGCGTGGTCGGCGTTGGCCGCGGGACTCTCGATGGGGTTTTCCTTTATCGCCGAGGGGCTGCTCATGGCGCACCTTCCCGATCGGCCGTGGCGGCCATTAGTCGCCAGCGCCGGATACAGCGTCGGCTTTCTCATCGTCATCCTCGGACGCCAGCAGCTCTTCACCGAAAACACTCTCACCGTCGTCTTGCCGCTGCTGCTGCGAAAAGACCTCTCCACGCTGTTGCGGATGCTTCGCTTGTGGGCCATCGTACTCAGCGCAAACCTGCTGGGAACGTTCCTGTTCGCGCTGGCCATCGGCAAGACCGGCATCTTCGACTCTCACACCCTGCAGTGCCTGACACAGATTGGCGCCGGACATCTGGGGGCAGGTTTCGGAACCATAATCATGCGTGCCATTTTTGCCGGATGGCTGATCGCTTTGATGGTCTGGCTGCTCCCCGGCGCCGAATCCGCGCGTGTGAGCATTATCATCATCATCACCTATCTGGTCGGAATCAGCGGCTTCAACCACATCATTGCGGGATCGACCACGATGTTCTTCCTGGTAGTCACGAAGTCGATTTCCCTGGGAACGTATGTCACGCAATTTTTCTTCCCAACATTGCTGGGCAATGTGATCGGAGGATTGGCCCTGGTCGCCGCACTGGGCCACGCACAGGTGGTTGGCGGTAAGGAAAAACAGGCAAAGGCCAAGGATTAGGGAAAGGCCGGTTGTGCGGACTTCTCTCGATGGCTTCCTTTCTTTCGACTCCAGCATCTAAATGCCATGACGCCCGACTCGAAATCCGAAGCGCGATTGCCCGTCTCCAACCGCACGCCGACAGAGCCAATGCCGCCGCCGATTAAAGAACCACCCAGTCCCATGGGGAATCCCGACGCCCCGGTGCGCGAGCCTGACCCGGAAGAGCCGCAACAGATCTGAATCTGGCGATTGTCGGTGGCGAATTGCATAGGTCCTTCGGCCCGCAAAAGGCGCGGGCCTCAGGATGACAGGTTATCGGTGACGGATAGATCGGAGAATGCGTGACAAGAGCTTTTTCTCGGCTGTGGAAATTCTTGTCAATAGGCAGAAATTACGCGATTGGGGTTATCTACCAGCAAGCAAAGGGAAAATATTCCTGGCGAACGTGTCCCAATCACCCTATGCCGCTTGATATACTATAAGTATAGAGTAAAGAATTCAGAAAAAAGCCGAAGGCGCGGCCCATGCGTGTTGAACGGGGCTCGCGCCTTTTGTGTTTGGAGGCGAGGGTCGCGATGGGATTATGGGTCAATCAGTTTATGAACAGCGCGGAGCGGGGAGAGTGGGCGGAGATTCGGTTTCTGGCGCGGGCGGCGGAGCAGCGGTTTCGAGTGTCGAAGCCGTGGGGGAATACGGCTCCGTACGACCTGATGGTGGAACGGGAGGGGCTGACTTACCGGGTGCAGGTGAAATCGACGACGGCGCGGGTTACCAAGGGCGCCTATGCTTGCAGAATGCCGTCGGGAAAGAGGCTGACCCACATTTTGGAGGAGATCGATTTCGTGGCGGCGTATGTGATTCCTCTGGATCTTTGGTACATCATTCCGGCAGGGGTGGTGGCGAAACGGAAAGGCGCGATCTCGCTTGCGCCGTGGGCCCGGCGAACCAAGTATGAGCGATATCTGGAGGCCTGGTATCTGCTGCGGAAGTGGAGGGAGGGGGAGAAATCGCCGGGGGCTTTGAAGCGGGCGCGGAGCCGGGCGGCGCGGGTGGCTCGTGGAGGAACAGCGGGTCCGATAGGGCGGCCCAAGGGTGTTCGGATGACGCGGTGATGGGTCAGGCCGTCGCTACGAAGGGACTGAGGCTGCGAGGTTCCCCAGGAATGCTCCGTCTTCGACTGCCTCAACATGCGCCCCGATCCAGCGGTTGGGCTGGTGTCGTCCGTTCAAATACAGCTTCTGATAATTATCGGTAAGGGCTTCGGTGAACTCCCCGTTACGGGTGCTGTGCGCAACATTCAGCGTGATGGCGTCCAGACGCTTTCCGACGAAGGATTGCATGAAGGCGAGTTTTTTTTCGGCGGCGAGCCCGCGCAGGACTTTGTTGCGTTCGCGGGCGACCTGCACCGGAACTTGATTCGGCATATTAGCCGCGGGCGTGCCGGGCCGCGCGGAGTACGTGAAGACGTGCAGATAAGTGAAGGGCAAGTCTTCGATGAGCCGGCGCGTGGCTTCGAATTCGGCGTCGGTTTCGCCCGGGAAGCCGGCCATGACGTCGGCGCCGATGGCGGCGGTGGGCATGGCGGCGCGAATCTTTTCAATCTTCTCGCGATAGTGCCAGGGACGGTATTTGCGGTGCATGCGCCGCAACACCGCGTCGCTGCCGGATTGCAGAGGCACGTGCGCATGCCTGGCGATGCGCGGCGACGACGCGACCAGCGCGATGAGTTCGTGGCTCCAATCCATGGGCTCGACGCTGGAGATGCGGAGTTTTTCGAGCTGCGTCTGGTCGAGGATGGCGCGGATGAGGGATACGAAATCCGGCTTCCGGCTTTCGGCTTCCGGCATCCGGAACCTGCTGAAAGCCGAGGGCTCATCGCCGGCAGCCAGATCGCGTCCCCAGCGGCCGAGGTTGATGCCGCTGATCACCACTTCGCGATAGCCTTCGGCTACTAATGCGTTCATCTCGCGGATGACTTGCTGTAAGGGTAACG
>Ga0302177_10000469_pt1 | contig 31341 bp, 30 predicted proteins | sample I_Palsa_E1_2_FD_198780 | JGI IMG/M metagenome (GOLD analysis project Ga0302177, IMG submission 198780) | Peat permafrost microbial communities from Stordalen Mire near Abisko, Sweden - I_Palsa_E1_2 | ecosystem: Environmental > Terrestrial > Soil > Palsa > Peat permafrost | place: Sweden... | reverse complement strand
AGGCCGCGGAGATATTCCACGATCTCGTGCCCGCCCTTTTTGACGCTCCCGAAGGCATTCACCCAATCGGCGTCTGAGGTGTAGATGCCGACGAGTTTTTCAGCATCTCGCTCCTGGAAACCTGTCAAGAGCGAGATCAGGGTTGCACCGATGGCGTCTTGGTCGGCTTGGGGAAGAGACGAAATGTCATTGGAGTTAGCAGTGGGGGTCATTTGGGCTCCTTTTGATCAACTGACGCCCGACGGGCTCGAGGCGTGTCCCACATATTTTGGCGGAACCGACACGAGAGCAGGAGCCTCCGGGGATCCCAGGCCGGTTCAGACAGCAAGCACCGCCCCGCATCAAGGTCGGATGATGTCCTGCGCTTGCCAAAGAAAGTGATCCTCTCCAACAGGGCAACGGAGCGATTCGCTCAGAGAAGCCACAGCCTGCCGATCGGACGCGGGTACCGGTCCGTGGCCGTTCGGGCGTGTCTTTACGTGTCTTTATCGAGAGGGAAGGGGAGGGATCGTGAGGTGACCTAAGGGGATCGAAACGCCGCTACCAGGAATCTCCTCGGAAAGGGCCTGGTCAAAACAGTGAGAGCCAGACGTTCGCAATGTAGAGGCCGTGGGTTCAAATCCCATCACCTCCACCGGAAGCCCTGGTCAGGGGCTTGAAAACGAGATCTCGTCGAGTTGGCGAGCGCTACGTTGCCGGAGCACTGAGCGCTGCGACGATCACGACGATCACCCGGCCCACGAACTCGATTGTCACTCTGGGCTAGTTCCCCTGGCCAGACCAGCCCCGGCGCAAAATGAAGAACGTCCATCGGTGCGGACGACACTCCCACCCGCGAACGTGTTGACGCGACGTAGACAAAGCATCGGCCGGCTTCGAAAGGTCTCCTAGACGCGCTACCCATAGTGCCGTGCGGCTGGCCAGGCCTGGGCCCAACTGATCCTTTGGCCACGACAGATCCAGATCGGGTCGCCCCGCTCTTCCGTCCACACACCGTAAGGAGTGGCAACGGTGCCAGCAGGAGTGACTTCCGTAAAGATGGTCTGGAGATATTGCTTGGGCAGATCGACGGCAATCGTAGTAGCCCCATTCTCAGTACTGGCTGGCCGCCACCACCAGTACGTGTTGTGGCCGCTGATGGCGTGTGGCAATCCGTAGTCGGCGCCGTAGAGGTCCACCGCACCGGCGGCGCCATAATCCCCTGTGTAGATCACGAGATTCGCTCGCTCCGACACCGGCAAGCGGTTTGCGATCGCAGCGATCTGGCCCACGAGGCTCGGCCAACCCACCGTCGCGCTGAGATCCTTGTTGATCGCCCCCTCCCAGGGTCCTTTGGCAAGAGCGCTCGCTGGCAGCACTGGCAAGATGAGTGGCATCACCACGACCGCGCCGGCAATCATCAGTGCAACCCAGCCGCGCACACCTTTCGCTGGAGTTCTGTGAAGGAGTCTCTCTTCCGCCCATCCTCCTCCGGCGGCGAAGAGCATGTAGTACCCACCAGCGAGGTAGTAGGACTTGGCTCCGGTCACCGCATAGAGCACGAGCATCACGACGAATGCGTACCCAAGGGGTCTCCCGAACGGGTGACGAAGTAATCGGCGCAGGCCGGCGATCCAAAGAACAGCGAGTACCGGCCCCACCACGATGATCTGCTCGGGGATGAAGGCCAGCGATGCTCCGAGCGTCGAGTTCTCCTGGTGGAGACTGTGCATCATGGCAACGGCCGCCCAGTCGTGCTGCGCGTTCCAGGCGATATCGGGCGACCAGATGGCGAGCGCCAGAGCGCAACCCACCCAGAGCCACGGGCTGCGCAGCATTCGACGCCGACCGTCCAGGAGCAGACCCGCAGCAAGCCCGACGACGAGAAACGCCACATTGAACTTGTTCAGGAGGGCAACGCCCGTCACGGCGCCAACGGCCAGCCACAACCGCTCGTTTCCCGTGCGAAGCAGCCGAACCACGAGCAGTGTGATCGCCGACCACATGAAGATGTCGAACGCGGTGGTCGAGAGCAGATGAAATGCGGCCAGAAGCTGAGGTGACGTTGCTGCCGCCAACGCTGCCAATATCTGCGCCCTCCAGCGTCCGCCGAGTTCCCGCGCCGTCAGGGCCGTGAACACGACCGCGGCTCCGCCAGCGAGAGCGGAAAACACCCGTAACGAAACGACCGAGGCCCCGAACAGCTTGGGCGAGAGCCAAGCGACGAATGGCACGAGGGGCGGTTGATCGACATATCCCCATGCCAAATGGCGGGCGCAGGCCAGGAAATACAACTCGTCGCGGTGATATCCGTACCTGGCGGAGACAGCGAGCTCGAGTACCACCATGGCGAGTGCGATGCCGAACACGAGACCCTTGCGGAGGGGTGGCAAGTCCGATCCCGGCTCCTCGAGAGGCGGGCTCGGACGAGCCTCGACAGCTGTGTTAGTCATGGAAGGTCCCCTAACAGAGCGGAGCAGATGAATGCGACGACTGTTCGCCGGATCCGCTCGTCGTCGAAGAGGAGAGCGTCCCGACCCTCGCGGCGGTGCCAGGCGAACCACGCGATCGTCTCCGTCACGATGCGGGCCGCCACTTCGGAGTCGGGCATGGAGGTGAAGTACCCTCCGGCCACGCGATCTCCGAAGTATCGGACAAACTGTGCGAAATACGCGGGTCGTGTTCTCCCGTAGTAGAACTCCTCCAGCTCCGGCAGGTCGACAGCAGACTGTTCGATCACTGCAAGAAGCGGCCACAGGCTCTCAAAATTCCCGTAACGCTCTTCTACGATGCCGCTCAGTTCGGCGCGAACATCTTGTGGTTCGTGCTCTTGGAGTGCCGCCCTGAGGAGAGGTGCGCGCGCACTTCGTAGTCCCTGCGCGATCAGCCGGACCGTCTCGCCGGGTGCCGGCGTAGCCAGGGGGAGGGGCGGCAGGCCCTCCGTGAACTGGCCGAAACCTTTGGCGAAGACCAGGTGGAAGAGTGCCTCCTTGCTCTCCACGTAGGTGAACACGCTCCCGGACGACATTCCTGCTTCGGCGGCCACATCGGACGTACGCGTCCGTCGGTAGCCGAGCCTCCCGAACACGCGGGTGGCCGCGTCGGCCACCTCGGTCAACCGTTCTGCGGGGGGCGTCCGGACCATTACTCGATAATGAACTGAATGAGTCAGTCAGTCAATAGCTAGTACGGAGCTGCGTCCGGGTGGATGGCTCGCGTTGTCCTCGGGCGCCTGGTGGGCGAACACCTTCGACGACGCCGGCCCGCGGCCGTGGCGCCAGGTGCGCTCGTGGACTGGTGGCGGATCGCCGGAGTCGGGTCGGGCGAGTTGGTGCTGCGTAGCGTCGGCTGGTTCCCGGGTGACGCCTGGCTGGGGTATCGCGCTGGTCAGGGCACGCTTCGCCAGGTAGCAGCGTTCCGCCCCCGTGGTAAACCCGGTTTTCTCTACTGGAAACTGCTCTCGCCCGTGCACCGCGTTGCGTTCTTCCGGATGGTCCGGCATCGTATTCGCCGGGCGTCAGAGTCGCCCCGATGGCCATCGGGTGCGTCCAAGGGACGGCTTCCGACGTCTTGGCACGGCCGAAGTAGGCCGCTCCTCTGCTGGGACGGACGCATGGATGAGTTGGAGAATGGTTGGACGCAATCGCACATCAGGAGACTTGAGCGGACCCGCCAGACTGTTCCAACACTTTGCCGACGTGGTGCTCGACGACTCAGTTGACTCATAACCCGAAGGTGTAGGGCTGCCGTCGACCCGCGAAGGAGACGGCCCGGCGGGTGACCTGGTGGGCGTGACCCGACAGGTCGTCGACCGCCTGCTGGTGGACAGAACCGTCGCGTTCCGTCGTCTGCCGGTATCAAGCACCGCCGCTTCAGGGTCGGTGATGTCCTGTTGCTCGCCAAAGAACGTGATCGTCGCCAAGGGGCGCAACGAGCCCCATTCGCTGCACATTGCGAGAGACTGCCGATCGGACGTGAGTGCCGATCTGTGGACACGCCCCGCGAGCTCTGTCCGAGCGTGTCTTTACATGTCTTTACCGTGCGGGAAGGGGAGGGATCGTGAGGGAGCCTGAGGGGATCACAACGCCGCTACCAGCAATCTCCTAGGAAAGAGCCTGGTCAAAACGCTGAGAGCCACACTTTCGCATGTAGAGGCCGTGGGTTCGAATCCCATCACCTCCACCAAAAGCCCAGCTCAGGGCCAAAGTGGGATCCCCGCAAAGATCACAAGGCACCGTCGAGCGCTAAGTGAGGCGTCGTAGAGCTCGATGATACGAGTTGGCTGGCTCCACCAAAGGGCCTGCTCACACGCCGATTCCTGGAATCCCGTTGCGACGGGAGGCGTAATCGGACAGCACGTGTCTTTGCCATCCTGATTTCGTTCGCTTGGATCTGACGACGCTTATACGAAGAGCGAGAGCGATCTCCCGATGGGTGGGGAGCTCAAAAGCTGAGTGAGTAACCCCTTTATCGTGACACTGCATGCGACCCTTCCAACCGAGTTGCAGGACACCCTGAGGCAGGCGTGCCGCGTGCGGCGGTGACTGGCGAGCTCCTGCCATCTCCGGAGGGTCCCGCAAGAACGCCGATGTCGGCCGCGGTCTCGAAGTTCATCCGCCAGATTGTCACCGACGGTACTTACGAACAAGAGATCATTCGAATCCGCAAGGAAGGTCCCGACTTGGCTTCGATGTATGTAGGTTGCGATCTTCGGCCCGTTCGACATGCCCCAGGTCGTGGACGACCCGACATTGCTGGCCATACTTGAGCAGTGACGCCGGCCCTTGCTATCGGCCGTCGAGTCCGGAGGGGAAGCTGGTGCTACCGGCTACACAGGGCGATCAATGATCCGAAGTTGACGGGCAAATTTTCCCGAATGGTCGCCGAACTTTCCTCGGAGAGGCGATCGGAACTTTTGCATGCGCTGAACGATCCGCCCGCCCAGATCACAATTCCAGTTCCGCGGTCAGTCGTTCCAGTTATGGGCGCTCTTCGTCTCGACCCGCGCCCGAACCTTCTTACCGCTGAGGCTGCTGCCGTGGCGCTTGTGCAGCGGCAGCATTGGGCTGGCCACCGCGTCACCCCTTTGGCCCAGGCTTGCGAGACATATGGAATTCCCTTGGCCCTGTGTCACGCGGAATCGCCAATCGCTTCTTTAACCATACACGGGGTAACGGGACTCTGATTGGAGCGGTGCCATCGCAGAACTAGATCGGTCAACGACAGGGCATGGTTTGTGATGTGATCGTCGCGCTTACTGGGTGGCAAGGTCGACCCGTGATCCGACCCGAGTCGTGCGGATCGGGTATTGGTCGAAAATTTCAACAACTACCTTTCGGAGGACTTCCGGTGAGAGTTCAGCTCGACCGATCAGTCCGGCGTGGATGGGACCCCCGGCCTGAAAGCCGATGGCGAACCCAGTGGTGCCGTACGTCAAAGGTGTCGTTGTGTCTACGTGACCGCGTCCCACCGCCACGACACCGTAGTAGAGCTCGACTTCCCCTCCGGCTCCGTTCCGAGTGAAGACAGCGCTGACTGTGAGCGGCTCGGTGGGGAGCGTCACTTCTGCCGTGACGGTGGTGATTCGAGTCGCTAAGTAGTTGTAAGTGAAGTGGAGGCGACCATCCTCAAGGAACATCGCGTATCCTCCAGCATGGCTGCCGTGGGCAGCGATCACACCCGCCATGGTTCGTCCCGGAGCAGGAGCTAGTTCGGCGCTGATGACGAAAGAACAGTTCTTGAGATTGGGCGCGAGTGCTTCCGCTAACGGTCCCACTTGTCCGTAGAAGTCGTAGCGATCACGGATATAGCGAGGGTCGCCAAACTGACCGGGCTGGTTGTTAAGCGGGAGAACCTGGAATCTCTCCGCCTGCTGCCACCAGAGTATCTTCAGCTCCTCAAGCTTTGCCGGGTGCTTGGCCGCAAGATCGTGGACTTCAGAGAAGTCCTCCGCCACGTGGTAGAGCTCCCATACATCATCTTCGAACGACCGTGTCGTATCGGAGCCGTCGTAGGCCATCAACGGCGGTGTGTGAAAAACGACGGCCTTCCAGCCGTCGTGGTACAAGGCGCGCGATCCCAACATCTCGTAGTACTGCGTAACGTGTTTGCCTGGAGTGAACGCATCATCCAGCGTCGCAGCAAAACTCACGCCTTCGATAGGCGACTGTTCCACGCCTGCAATCGAATCAGGCGGATCGATGCCGACGAGCTCGAGGAGCGTGGGCATGACGTCGATGGCGTGCACGTATTGATGTCGGGTGCCACCTTCGGTTCCAATCCGAGCAGGCCAGCAGAAGATGAGCGGGTCCGCCACGCCGCCTTCATGGGTGTCGCGCTTGAATCGCTTGAGGGGAGTATTTCCAGCCCATGCCCATCCCCACGGGTAGTGGTTGTTGGCCCTGGGAGTACCGAGATCGTCGATACGTTGGAGGTTCTCCTCAAGGCTCTCGGGGATGAAGTTGAAGAAGTACTGCTCGTTGAATGACCCCTTCGCACCGCCTTCGGCCGATGCGCCGTTGTCGCTCATGATCATGACGATGGTGTTGTCAGTCTCATTGACCTGCTCAATGAAGTCGATAACGCGCGCCACTTGTGCGTCCGTGTGGGTGAGAAAGCCCGCGTACACCTCCATCAGCCTGGCGGCTAGGCGCTGCTCGTCATGACTCAAGGTGTCCCAGGGCGCGACCCATGACGGGCGCTCTGAGAGCTTGGTGCCATCGGGCAGTAAGCCTGAAGCCAGCTGGCGGGCAAAGACCTCCTCTCTCCAGCAGTCCCACCCCTTATCAAAGTGGCCTCGATAGCGCTCGATGTAGTTTGCCGGGGCTTGGTGCGGGGCGTGGCAGGCGCCGGGAGCGAACCACAACAAGAACGGCGTCGTCGGTGATGCACCCCGCAGATCGGCCAGGTACCGGATGGCGTGGTCGGCCAGGTCTTCGGTGAGGTGGTATCCCGTCTCGGGAGTGCCCGGAGGTTCCACTGGATGGTTGTCGTTCACCAATTCAGGGTGGAACTGGTCGGTTTCTCCACCCATGAATCCGTAGTAGCGATCGAAGCCTCGCCCTAGGGGCCACTTGTCACGTGGGCTTCCCGCGCTCATTTGGGTCGCCGGCGTCAGATGCCACTTGCCAACGGCAAAGGTGGCGTAGCCGCGACTGCGGAGGATCTCGGATAGAAAGCCATTCTCTTTGGGAATGGTGGCGTTGTAGCCGGGGAAACCAGAAGCTAGTTCCACCACACGTGCCATGCCATTTGAGTGGTGATTCCGGCCGGTGAGGAGGCAGGCTCGGGTGGGGGAGCACAGCGCCGTGGTGTGGAAATTCGCGTAACGAAGACCACGCGAGGCGAGGCGATCAAAGGTCGGTGTCGCTATATCGGATCCGTAGGCACCGAACTGCGCGTATCCCACATCGTCGAGAAGCACGATCACCACGTTCGGGGCACCGGAAGGACCCGTTGGTAGTGGCGGCCACCACCCTTCGGATTCCGCCAGAGTGCGGCCAACCCTTCCCTCGAACGGCTCCACTAACATTCGCGCCCCTTAGGACGGCTCAGTGGTCGACAAACCTCACCGCCGCGCTGCACCGTGGTTAGCCCGTGTCGTCTCCCCAATGGGAGCGGGTTGCACGGTCGACGAGTTTGAATCATGGCCCGCTGAACTCTGCTTCTGTACCAATTGTGATGTTCGTCAAGTCTTCGCCGACGGTCACCCTACCGGCGTAACCCCCTTGACGAACATCCTCCTCAAATCCCATCGCATCCTCGGGTGTTTCGGGCCCCGGGATGAGGTGGGTGAGCACGAGGTGAGGTACGCCTGTGCGTTGAACCATTGCTCCAAGGGCGACCGTATCGGCGTGGTAGCTGAAAATCGTCTCGAATGTCGTGCCCGCGATGAGTTCGGACATCGCCGTACTTCGACATGCTTCATGTACGAGGACATCCACCCCGGCACAGAGACGCTCGATCTCGTCACACACAATGGTGTCACCGGAGACCACGATGGCTCCATCGGGTGTCGTTACCTTGTAGGCGACGGCATCGACTGGCTCGTGATGGACTGCCACGGCCGAAACCGTGACCGATCCTTCAGTGCTCGTCCAGACCTCCTCGGGCTGGGTCGAGGGGGAAAACGTGGTGAGCTGGAATTCCGGCCCGTTTTGTTGCAGGTGTGCCATGCGAAGAGCGATGTCTTCGTCGAAGGGATCCAGCATCCGTTGAATGAATCGCTCCGACGAACCGGCTGGCGTGACGATGGGCAGAGGTGGGCATGAAGCAACGTTTTTCTGGAGCCACCGAGTCATCGTTACGTCCGGGATGCCGATCACGTGATCGCTGTGCACGTGGGTGACGAAGAGGGCCGCCAACTGAGAGGGATGCGTACCAGCTTCTACAAGCCGCATCACCGTGCCTCGACCGGCATCGAACTGGATGGAGATGTCCCCGGAGCGAACCAAAGTGCCTGCCCCAGCTCTCCCTGCAGCCGGGCGCGGCACACCAGTTCCCGTAAGGACCACTTCGGTCGTCATCTGGTTGTCCCTTTGGGTCGATCCGGAGGCGTTCGTCGATAAGGATCAGTTCTGTATGGTTGGGCTCCGGAGTAACTAACAGCTCGCCTTTGTCTCAGGACAGCGCAGGTGCGTCGGAGCTCACCTCGCCACGCGAGAACTACGGATTGCCGTCGTTGAACAACTGCGATCGGTCCCCAAGTTCGAGATAACCGAACCGATCCGCTTGCGCGGTTCCGCTGAATGCAAAGCGGTTCTGGCTCCAATGCGCGACCTCCCATCGGGGTCACTGAACCGATCGGGCAGAGGCGACGTTCTCTTTGAGAGCGTCAAGCCGCTCTTTGGCGTAGTAGCGCCCGCTTCTGACCACTCCAGCGATGCCGTGCAAATGGTCGACTGATTCGATTGGGTTCGCGTCAAGCAGAACCAGATCGGCATATTTACCTGCTGACACGCTTCCCATGTCGTCAGCTGCGTTCAAGAAGTCCGCAGCATCGCGCGTCGTCATTTGCAAGATCCGCAGAGGAGAGAGTCCAGCCCGGGCCAACTCGTCAAACTCCTGATGCAAAGCAATTCCTGGAACCTCCCAGGCGGCGCCGCAGGCGTCGCTCCCGGCCAACATTCTCACGCCTACGTCGTCGAGAAGCTTGGTCAATTTTAGGAGAGTTGCATTGACCAACCGGAAGGTCCCTTTGGATGCTGTCGGGAACTTGGAAAACTTCTTTGATGCCTTCGACCAACCCTTCAGAGTAGAAGACGAAATGTAACGCAGGTTCGGATCACCGCTCAACGCATCGTCATCGCAGGTAAGCGTCGTTCGGGAACGAATCAACGTCGGAACTTGCCAAGTTCCATCGCGAACGAATCGTTCTGCCAGCGTTGCTGCGGCGCCGGGGTCGAACGTCCCAGATGCACGTTCGAGTAGGTCCACGTCGGCCTGTCGCACGAGATTGATTGGGTTGATCACAATTTTGCGGACCGCACGTTCGAAGACAGGCCCCAATAGTGGAATCAAGAGAGGTGGCACCTTGAGCTGCGCCCGTGCTGCCGCATCGGATTGAATGGCGTCGTGCTCGGCTGAGCAGCATGCAAGGATGCCGACTCCGGGTCCCAAGTGCTCGATCGATTTCATGCCTTCGCCAGAGGCTCTCACCACGTCGATCCCATTCGGTAAGTGGCCGAGAATCGGAATTCCCAGACGTCGCGCCTCGGTCTGTGTCTCGTAGAAGACCTCGCTCGTGACCAACCCGGCCTTGATGAAATCGGCGCCAAGAGCGTGCTGCTCGCGCACGGTGACCAATGCGGCGGCGGCGGAGCGGGCGTTAAGTGGGGTCAGGATCGGGCCGGGCATGGCGAGCAGTCGAGGCGAGTCGGACGGCAGTAGCGTGCCTGCATCTCGCTGTTTCAACATTTGAACCGACCCGGACATTTGCCGAAAGCCCGTTATTCCGTGGGCCAGCATGAGTTCGAGGCTTCCGGCTGGGTTCTTCTGGCTGAGGGGATGTGCATGCATGTCGGCAAAGCCAGGTACCAGGTACTTACCGTGAGCCTCCACGACATGCAACGTCGGCAGCACTTCCCCTTGTTGGCTCGGCCCAACGCTGACGATCCGTTCACCTTCGATGAGAACGTCCTGGTCACACTGGAGAGAGCCGTCGCGAGGATCAACCACCGTCGCACCGCGAATCAGTAGGTTCGCGGTCGACGGCGAGACCGGGTAAGCAGGCTGGGTCATTCTGAGGCTTCGTCGATCGGACCGGCGCCGCTACGTGCTACTTGACGCCGAACGCCAGTGTGCCTCGAGAATCTCGTTGACCGGCTCCCCGGCGTCTTGCACTAAGTGGTCGGTGCCTGGGACCACGATATGCACACCGCCCACCTGAGAGGCGATCGCGGCGGCGATGTGTTCAAATCCCGGGATCATCCCCGAGGTAAGGGTCAGAACCGGAAATCCTGCAGAGGCAAGGATTGATGCGTCGACAACGGCTTCGTCCGGGACGCGGATCTGCACTGCGGCCTCGGCAAACAGTTTTGCAATCTCGATGAAAAAATCGGGCGCGGGATCGGGGATCTCCATACTGATACCCAGCAAGGCAAATGCACTCCGCATCATCACTACGGGATCGTCCGGGGGATTCCTAAACAAGGCACGGTTCTTCGCGGCCATGTCCTCGACCACTGGATCCTCTGGAGCGAAGCAGAATGCAGGAGCTTCGATCAGGGTCAACGAGGCGATGAGTTCAGGATGGGCCGCAGCCATGTATAACGCAACCATTCCTCCGTAGGATTGCCCGACGAGGTGAGTGCCTGGCTCAAGGAGTGGGGCGAGGAGGTCGGCGTCGCGTTCGAAATCTTCGTCACCCTGCCTCGGACTCTGCCCGTGGGCCGGACGGTCCGGAAGTACCAGATGCCAGCGATCCTTGAGGGGCTCCTGCTTGGAGAAGGCCGCGGCACCACCACCTGGGGTCCCGCCGTGGATGAACAAGGCTCGCGGCCCATCTCCCCATTCCGTGACGAATACACCGTCGATGGTTGTCACTCGTGTTCTCCTTTCGTGTGGCGGAGCCTCGGTTGCTCATCAGTGTTCAGGCCAATGGCCACTTGCAAAAGCCCAATCGCATTGTCCGTGTGATCGCCCCGCCAGGCGACGTGCTGGTCGGGCCGGACGAGGACCAGTGCTGCTTCAAACAGGTCTTTGCGCCCTCCTACCCCGAGATCGACGCCACAAAGTGGGACGCCGAGCTGATCAGCTGCAGCAATGATCGATGTCGCCGCCGGGACGGAAAGATCTCCGACCAGGCTGAACCCACGACCCAGGTGGTCGAAAAGCGAGTCGCCGAGTCCACACCAGAAGTGGGGCAGGCGATGACCTGGACGTGCGGTCGGAGTGTAGATCTTGTCGTCGAACTCGTCGGAACGACCAGGTTCGGTCGCCACAATCGACGAGCCCTCGTAGTCGTACCCGAGCGTCAGGCCGAGGCTGTGGAACTCTGCGTCTTTGCTCGAGAGGATCACTGCGGCGACCGACTCGGCCATGTCGGCAAATGCCTCGTCGTCGCCGAAAAGCCGCTGGTCGGTGAGTTCGGATGACAGGACCTTCATGTTCTTTGCGGAAATGTCGATGGTCAGTGCCTCGATGGGACGACGCTCTTCCTCGTACGTCGCCAGCAGTGACTCTGGAGCCCAACCGTTAAGCACCGCGGCAAGCTTCCAGCAGAGGTTGACGGCATCTCCGACGCCAGTGTTGAACCCGTGGCCACCCCAGGGCGGATTCTGGTGTGCCGCGTCACCGACAAGAAAGATTCGCTCTGAGGCGTACTTGTCGGCCAGCAGCATGTTGGCGCGCCAGGCGTCGGTGGAGAGGACCTCAATTTCGAACTTCTCACCAAGCAGGTTCTGAACGATCTCTTCGGGTGTCTGCGTCGTGGTTTCGGCGTCGACGCCGAGTCCACCTCCCCACCAGGTTCCATCTAGGTCAAGGGGGCCGACGATGCCGGGCTGATCGGGATTGAGCACCCAGTAGTGGATCGCTGGGCCGTGCAGGATCCGGTCGCTCAGCTCCGGTGCTCGGAACGTAACGTTGAGATTTGGGCGTGAATCGGCGCCTCCTTGGAGCGTCGAGCCGATGGCCTGGCGTGTCGTGCTTCCCCCTCCGTCGCATCCAAGCACGTAGGCTGCCGCAACCGTTGAGCGAGTACCCCCCTCATTCTCGAACTCAACGAGAGCTGCCTTCTCGTATTCCGTGACCCCGAGGACAACAACACCCGTGACCAGATTGGCCAACTCTGACGTCGCCACCGTGTCACGAAATAGCTGCTCGACATATGGCTGTGCCACCTGTTGCCCCGCTTCAGCGACGAGATCAGAACCTGCCAATTCGAGTCCGAAGCAGTCCGAAATCCGAGCGACTTCTCGACCGAACACTGTCGTACAGAAGACGACATCTTTTGACCACGAAACTGGCAGGGGCGCCCGCTCGCGCAACCGGTCGGCCATGCCCCAGCGCCGGAGAAGCTCCATGGTGCGTGGCGACACCGTCTTGGCGCGCGGGCGCAACATGCTGACATCTTTGCGACGCTCGAGGATAATTGACCGAATCCCATGATGTGCAAGCTCGAGGGCAGAGGCGAGACCGACCGGACCGCCGCCGATAATCACCACCGGAGGCTCGTCGTTGACCCCATCGGTTGCATTCATCTGCGCCATCTAGAAGGCCTCGGACTTGGTCGAACCGCGAATGGAGCGAATGATCCGGGTGATTGCTGCGGTGCGCCTAGTGGGCGATCGCTGCATCTGGGCAAAGCCAACGGCCAGCAGAAGTACGACGCCATTGAAGAGATCTGGCGTCCACACCGGAGCACCTCCGAGTTCGAGACCTTCGACACCTACGGCGAGCACGGCGACAGCGACGAGGGTCCCCGCCACGTTGAAACGACCGCCTTTGAACTGGGTCGATCCGAGAAAGGCAGCGGCAATGGCCGGAAGGAGGAAGTTCGCTGAGATACTCGGGTCTCCTGTTGAAAGCTGCGACGCCGTGAGCAGGCCGGCGAAGGCGCTGAGAACTCCACAGGTCACTGTGGCGGCCAAGATGACGCGCGAGGTCCGCACCCCGGCCAGCCGAGAGGCTTCGGGATTGGCACCGGTTGCATAGACCCTCCGACCGAATGAGGAGTGCTCGAGGACATACCAAATGATGAGCGATACCCCCGCCGCAAAGTAGACGGGATAGACGACTCCAAAGAGCTCGCCTGTGGCGATGGTGTGGAAGCTCGAGGAGACCACGTTGATCGGCTCACTTCCCGATACCCAGGCAATCAGCGCGAGGAGGATGGAGCTCATTGCCAGGGTCACGATGAATGAACCGATCCTGGCCTTGACGATGAGACCGGCGATGACCACGCCAATAGCCCCGCCAATGAGGAGGGCCAAGGTAACGGCAACTGGCACCGAGAGGGATTTGTCCGCGATCAGCCACGCGACAACTATTGCGCCCATACCCACTTCGGTGCCGAGTGCAAGATCGACGACGCCCGCGGAGAGTGGGACCACGACGGCAACGGCAATGATGGCGGAGATGGCTTGGTTGTCGAGCAAGAGGCGCCACGTCAGCACAGTCAAAAATGTGTGCGGTTCCCAGAGGGAGAAGATGACGAACATCGCGACCAGGATGTAGAGGGCACTGACATTGCGAAATGATGCTTGGCGTTTTATCCGATCCCAACGCGATGGACCTCGTGGCGGTTGAGTCAGAGAGGTAAGCGGCCGTGGCGTTTCGGGATTCTCAGTGGTCCTAGGCTGCACGCCGGTACTCATGAGGCCGCCACCGCACCGGCACTGACGTCGAATGACATGTGTAAGACAGCTTCCTCGGTGAGTGACGCGCCACTCAACTCGCCGACCACACGACCTCCATTCAGCACGACAACCCGATCGCAGAATTCGGCGAGTTCCTTGGTGTCCGATGAACTGATCACGACGGCGGTGCCCTGACTTGCCGCGTCGCGTATTAGCTCATAAATGGAGACTTTGGCACCCACATCGACGCCCGCAGTTGGCTCATCCAGCACGAGGACGTTCGGCACTGTCCGCAGCCACTTGGCCAGCACGACTTTCTGTTGGTTTCCGCCGGAAAGCTGGGCCATTGGCCGTTCCGGATCGGCCGGTCGTAAGTCAACGGCACGTGCCCATCGAGTGGCTTCGGACCGTTCAGTGCGGCGTGGGATCCACCCGAAGCGACGCTGGACCGACTGCAGACCGGCCAACGTCAGGTTTTCTCGCACGTTCATGCGCAGAACCGCCCCTTGCTGTGCCCTGTTGGCCGGTACGAGACCCATACCGGTCCCAATCGCATCGACGACATCCCCGCAGCGCAGCGTCTTGCCATCGACTTCAACGGATCCGGACCGGCGACGCACTGACCCAAAGAGAAGCGATCCGAGCTCCTCGCGTCCTGAACCGAGCACGCCGCTGACGCCGAGAATCTCGCCCGCCTGTACCGAAAGTGACACGCCAGCCAGCCGCACTCCGGCAAGGTCGGTCACCTTGAGTCGCACATCGCCGAACGTCGAGGCGTCCCTCTCGCTGCGTCCACTGATTTCGCCACCGACCATGGCACGCACGAGCGTCGCATCGTCAGCCTCCTCCACGGGGACCTCGAGAACAGAACGACCGTCTCGGAGCACGATCACTCTGTCGGCGATCGCTCGGATCTCGTCAAGTCGGTGCGAGATGAACAACACACCCGCTCCGGAGTCGCGGACGTGGCGGATCGCATCGAAGAGGCGCTCTGTCTCACTGGAATGGAAGCTCGCGGTGGGTTCGTCGAGCACGAGGACGCCGTCCGGCCGGGGCCAGCCGTCCATGGCACGGGCGAGTGCGACGATCGTTCGCTCAGCTGGGGAGAGCCGGGCAATGGGTGAGCGAACATCGATCACCGCCCCCGCCCGCCGTACGAGCAGGGTGGCTCGTTCGTGCTCACCTCGGCGTCTGCCTGGTAAAAGATCGCGAAGTCCGAGCCGGCGTGAGAGGTCGAGGTTCTCCGTCGTGCTCAGCGGCTCAATCAGGCCGAGGTCCTGGTGAATGAAGTGCAGTTGCTCTCGACGAGCGCCACGTCCGACGGCGCTGACGTCGATCTCGCCACCAGGATCCGCCTGGTGGACTCCAGCGAGCACCTTGACCATGGTGGATTTTCCTGAGCCGTTCTGGCCGACGATCGCCAGCACCTCACCTCGGTGAAGGTCGAAAGAAACGTCGTCGAGTGCCTTTGTTCCGGCGAACGTCTTGGAAAGCCCACGTACCCGGAGCAAGGGTGTGATTCCTCCGGATTCGTCAGCACGATCGTCAGGCGCGGGTACCACCCTTTTCTCTACGGCCACAGCTTGGCAAACCGCTGAGCAACGTCGGGGTAGCCCTCCCAGCCGTTTTCAATGTCAGTGGTGGTCACGTTGGACTTGTTGAGAACCTCAACGACACCGTTCAGTTCCGCAGCGGGAACCTTCTGGTGAGTGAGTGACTTGGCGATCATGTCCGATATGACCCACGCCTCAAGGTTCAAGTCGATGCCGAGGCCTCCGGCCAGCTTGCCGGCCTTGATGTCGGCCAGGTTGACCGACGTTGGCGCGAACCCGAACGTCGTGATGGATGACAATCCAGCCGCGCTCAACGCGGAAGGTAGTCCCTGAGCACCCTCTTCGGCAACGAAGACGGTGGTGTTGACCGCGGGATTCGCTCGCAGGTAGCTCACCACTGCCGTCGGCGCTGCTGAGGATCCGAACGTCAGCACGGATAGCTGCGACTGAGTCGCCTTGCAGGTTGGGCAAATCCTCTTCAGTTGGCTCGAAAATGCATTCCATACGTATGGGGAAAACGACAGTTCTGGGGCACCGAAGAAGACGACATTGGCGTGGGTTCCCTTGTGCACAAGCACCCAATCGGCCATGAGCTGACCAGCCTGCACATCGCCATTTTGTCCCCCACTGACGGCAGTCAGGCCGTACTTCTGCCCACCAGTGACGCCAATCCCGAACACGGGGATGCCGGCATTCTCAAGTGCCGAAAGAGTCCCGCCGAAATCCGAAAGAGTGATTCCGGCAACGATCACCGCCGCCGGATGATTAGCCAGCGCAGTATTTGCGGCCGATTGGACCGTTGTGGAGGAAAATCCAGCGCTGACCACATCGAGTTTCCCGCCAAGCTTGGCGATTGGCGCTTTCAAGTCAGCTGCGGCCGTAGCGCAGGTGGGCGCACCGCACTCAAGGTAGTCAATCGTCGTGCCGGCCATCGGCTTCTTTTTCAATTTCTCAGTGACCGGGAAGGCGTTCGGGTGCCCGGTGTAGGGCGCTAGTTCTTTATTGGCCGTCGAGACCGCCGACGATTGCGCGGTGACCCGATCAGTCTCTGCTTGCGCGGTACCGAGCGTCGCGATCATGGCGAGGCTCGAGATAACCGTGGTGGCAGTGAGGAGTCTCAAGCTTGTTCGAAGTATGTGCAGGCGCATGGGTACGTCTTTCATGGTTGTTGGTGGCACGTCAGATGGTTACGGAGCGTTGTTTCTCTGCCAGTTCCATCAGATCGTCAGGTTGCATGAACATGGCGGGCGGCTCGGGGCCCCAGTTGTAGAGGCCGAATTTTCCCTGCGCCGTCTCAGGTGTCCATGCCGCGTCCTCGGGGATGTAGTCGAGGTCCGAGTAGTATTCGGAGAAATTGCCGGCCGGATCGCGCAAGTACCAGAAGAAGTTGGAACCGGCGTGGTGGCGCCCGAGGCCCCAGACGTGTCGTTCGGGATGGCCTTCAATAAGGGCAGATGCACCTCGCCCGATCTCGTCGATGTCGTCAACCTGCCACGCGCTGTGGTGCAGGAAGGTAGCCGGGGCTTCGAGGACAAGGAGATTGTGGTGATCGGTTGAGCATCTCAAGAATGCACCGATGTCTCCGATGTAGTCGCTGATCTTGAAGCCGATGTGAGTAGTGAAGAAGTCATTGGTGACACCGAAATTCGTGGTCGTAAAGACGACATGCCCAAGCTTTCGCGGGCGAACAGTCTGATTACGCAAGATGCCCGGGGCACGCTCATCCACTCGCTCGGGTGATCCCGGGCCGTTGTAGCGGGGAGCCTCTACGACCGGCGGTGTCGGTCGTGGCGTCACCTCAAGCACCACTCGGACCCCAGAGCTGGGCTCGACTGCAGAGATCGACGTCTCATCCGACGCGACGTGGTGGTCGGCGGCCTTGAGCGATGCCCGGACGCGATCGAGGTCATCGGGACTGTCCACACCGACGACCAACTGGACCAATCGTCTGGTCGGCGCCGTCTCCAAGAACAGCTGACGGCCTCCCTCGGTTGTCGAGAGTGCCGCATGCTCGGTGCGCTCGAGACCAAAGGCCTCGTAGTATTGCGCCACCGGTTCGGTATCTGGCACCCCGATGGTGATGGAGCAAAGTTGGTGCAGTGCCATGGCTATCAGCTCTCCATTTTCGCGTCACTGGCGACAAAGGCCTGGGTCAGTGCCCCGATTCCCTCGATCCAACTCGTCAGCACGTCACCCTCGTGCAGATATTGCGGCGGCGTCCGACCCATCCCCACCCCCGATGGGGTGCCGGTGAAAATGATGTCGCCGGGAAAAAGTGTGACGATATTTGAGAGGTACCCGATCAGCTCGGAAACCGAGAAAATCATGTCCCGGGTGCGCCCCTCCTGCTTGACCTCACCGTTGAGCTCGCATCCGAGCTTGAGGTCGTCTGGATGTTCGAGCTCATCTGGTGTCACCAGGCTGGGCCCCATCGGGGCGAAGCCATTGTGTGACTTGGCCAGATTGAACTGAGGTGCCGGGCCGCTGCGCTGCAGGTCACGCTCCGAGAGGTCCTGGCCGACGGTCAGGCCCGCAACGTGGTCCCAGGCCCGCTCGGGCGAGACACCTCTCGCCATCCTGCCGATCACGACGACGAGCTCGACCTCCCAATCGACCGATCCGGGTGGGAGCTGCACGGTAGTGACAGGACCTGCGATGGCGCTTGGAAATTTGGTGAAGACCACGGGGGCGTCGGGCTTGGTCAACCCGGACTCAGCGGCGTGGTCCGCGTAGTTGAGCCCGATAGCGAAAACCTGGCGCGGGGCAGGAACGGGCGACCCTGCGGCGGTCGGATCAAAGGGCTCATCGGCTGCTTCAACACCGCCCGCCCAGGTCCGAAGCTCGTCGAATCGCGCATAGGCAGCTTGGGGGTCCGACGAGAACTTCCTCTGGCTCGCCCGCTCGACGTCGACAGCCCCCTCGGGCACAATCAGCTTCAGCCGACCGCCGACGTTGGCGACTCGCATCTGACATCCCCCAAATCTCCCGACCACCCCATGGCGCCCGATCACTCTCTCGTTTCGTACGCGCAGCAATCGGTCAGGGCCATTCCCACTTACGCGTCCGCTCTCGCACTGTAGAGGACGAATCTCGCAGAATCAACTGATTCTCATAATTCTTGCTCGACAGTAAGATAGACCTCGATTGTGAGATATTGGCTAAATAATTCACGTAGAGTGGCATCACAACTATGACCAGCACCACGACGAAGGCAGAGCGCGTCTTCGAGCGGATGCGAGCGGACATCCTGGCTGGACGTCTACGGCCTGGCTCACGCCTTCGCTACGCCGAATTGTGCGGCCACTACGAGACAAGCACCGGCGTCTTGCGAGAAGCCATGCTGCGCCTCTCTGAGCAAGGCCTCGTCAAGGGCGAACCGCAGCAGGGATTCCAAGTCGTCGATCTCTCCGTGGAGGATCTACGCGATCTCACTGAGGCCCGAGTCGTCCTTGAGACCTTGGTCTTTCGCTCTGCCGTCGCTGAGGGGGACCTCGATTGGGAAACGCGAATCTTGGCGTCTCACCATCGTCTTAGCCGGACATCGCAATTCGACGTGGCCGATCCCGATCGCCTCTCCGACGAGTGGGTCGCCGAACATGCCGAATTCCATCGCGCCCTGTTGGACGGGTGTACCAACCGCCGGCTCAAGGAGATCGCAAGTTCGTTGCGCGATACGGCTGAACTCTACCGCCGCTGGTCGCTCCCTCTGGGCAGTGGCATCGAACGAGACGTGGCCGCTGAGCATGAGGCCCTCCTTTCGGCCGTCCTTGCTCGAGATGCTGACCGCGCCGTCGACGCGCTCACGAACCATATCTCCCTCACGTCGCGCATTCTGCTGGACACCTTCGCCGCTGAATCAGCGAACATGTAGCGGACCACCAACTCGGACAGTGGCATCACGGAATGTGGCGAGGCGAGAATTGAGTGCACGTGCTGGCAACCAACGCAGCAAGTTGACCGGGCCGGATCTGGATTGAGGTGAGGAAGTAGTACGTGGAGAGGATCCCGAAGTATCAGGCCGATCTCGTCAATGACGAGGTGCTCAACGAACCCTACGAGCACTATCGCGCTATCCGTGACCTCGGCCCAATTGTCCATCTTGAAGCACACGATCTGCTTGCCACCTCAAGGTATGCCGATGCCCGGACAGCACTCGGCAATCCGGCGACGTACTCCTCGGGGGAGGGCGTCGAGCTCAAAGAGGTCGTGAATCGGATAGCCAAGGGAAACATCTTGATGAGTGACGGTGAGCATCACCCTGCACAACGCGCTGCGGTTGGCCGACCACTGACCCGGAAGTCGCTCGCTGCTCTGCAGCCGAACGAGGCTGTGGCCGACACCCTGGTCGACGGTCTGGTCGAGTGGGGCTCATTCGACGCCGCTATGGACCTCGCTCAGGCCATTCCTTCCACATGGTTCCCGATCTTCTTGGTTGGCCGGCGGAAGCCCGAGAGCATCTCCTTGACTGGGCCAATGCACGTTTCGATTCACTCGGCCCCCTCAATGCAAGGGATACCGCTGCCGGGGCCAACTAGCTGAAATGATCCAATTCGCTCAAGAGATTGCCGAGCGCGGAGGGCTGGCGCAGGGAAGCATGCCGGCCAAGTTCCTCGAGGCTGCCGACCGAGGCGAGATCGCCAAAGAACAATGTCCGGTGATCCTGACCGGATATCTCGCTCCTTCGCCTGAGACCACGATCAGCGCGATCGCCAATGCGACCTGGCTCTTCGCGACTAACCCAGACCAGTGGGATCTTCTGCGCGAGGACCCCTCGCATGTGGAGGTTGCGTTCAATGAAGCAGTTCGGCTGGAGAGTCCGATCACTTCCTTCTCACGGATGACAACCGAGGACGCACAGGTCGCTGACGTCGGGATCCCTAAGCTAAGGGTGCGCGAATTCTCGTGATGTATACGTCAGCAAATCGAGACGAACCCCATTGGGAGCGGGCCGAAGACTTCGACATCACCCGGGAGGTCTCCTCGCATCTCGGTTTCGGCGACGGCGTGTACGCACGTGTCGGCATGGGACTGGCCCGCCTGGAGGGGAACGCCGTGCTGTCCGCGCTTGTCAATAAAGTTGAAAGACTTGAACTGCACGTACCGGTTCCAAACTCAATAACCTCATCCGCTCGTTTGCCGGTCTCCCGACTCGTCATCGCCGCATAGTTGACTTGTGTCCATCAAGTTTGAAATTCCATTGGCCAAGGCCCTGTCCCTCGTTGAGGTGGAGTCACTCCCTGGCACCACTCACCAAGGCCTTCCGGCCGACGCTTGTTTCCAGTCCTCGACACTGGCAGTTCTCCGAGCAAATGTCATTGCGCATCAGGACGGGATTCTTTGATGGTTTCAATGCCGGATGCTCCGCTCTGGGAACCTTCAGATGACGCTCGAAGCAAATGCCGTCTCAGGCGATTCCTTGACCGACTCGAGGAAAATCATGGTGTCTCGCTCCCCAGCCACGAGGATGCTTGGACGTGGTCGATTGATCACCTCGACAAATTCTGGGTCGAAATAGTCGACGAGTTTGGTATCCAGTTCGACGATAAGCCGACTGCCATTATGACCAGCCGGGACTTGCCCGGAGCGCGGTGGTTCCCGGGCGCGACCCTCAACTACGCAGAGAGAGTACTGGCGGCTCCCGGACTGCCCGAAGACACTCCAGCCGTGCGGTCAATCTCGCAGAGCCGACCGCCCGTTCTACTCACGATTGGAGATCTGCGCAGGCAAGTAGCAAGTTGTCGCGCTGCGAGCGATCGGCCAATGCAGTTACCGGGAAGGCCTCGAGTTCCACTGGCCTCATCTCGATATCCACTGCCGGCGATGAGTGGTTTTTCAATACTCGTCTCCGCCCCCGTCTTAACGAAAAACAGTCAGGCGAGGCCCCGGGCCTCCTCGACCCGATGTTTCCAGACGATGGCCAAACCGAGGACCGCTACACAACCGGCCAAGACCAGCCAGTGGGTGAGTGCCAGGGTGTGGCCGTCGAGCGAGGCTATGGCCAGCGAGACCTGGTGGTAGCTCGGCATGAGGTGCGCAACGAACTGGAGCGAGCCTGGCATTTGGTCGACCGGAGTGAAGAGCCCACCGAAGTATCCGAGGACGAACATGAGCCCGGTGACGACGGGGAATGCAGCCTCGGTCGTCACCAAGAAGCCGATGAAGACTCCGAGGACGGCAAACGGGAGGGAGGTGACCCAAAGCAAGACGGTCAGCTCCACCCACGCCGTGGCGGTCAATCGGACGTCACCAAAGCCCGCACCGACCACCTCCACCAAGACGATCACCGGGAGTACCACCAGCATGCTGGCGACAATCTTGGTACCGACATACGACCAGGCGGGCATCGGGGTGATGCGAAGCTGGCGAGCCCATCCTGATGCTCGTTCCATCGAAAGCCGGGTACCTGCTGCGTTGAGAGCGGCCACCAGCGCGCCGAAAGAGCACATCGAGACCATGAGGTAAATGCGCCAAGGCACCGTGCCGTCGACCACTTTGCCGGCCGTGTGATCGCCGAGGAAGAGCATATAGAAGATCACGGGGAAGCCGATAGTGATGGCGAGAAACTTCCAGCTCCGCAACAGCCGCCCGACCTCGAATCGGCCGAAAGCGAGAAGTGGTCGCAGGCGGCTGCGCCAGCTGTCGCTCAGTACGGGGTCCTCTGAGCTGCGTCCGCTCTGAGGGTCTTGAAGGTTCGGAGGTGCGATCGAAAGATCAGTCACGACTCGTCCCCAACCAGACTGAGCTCGGACTGGGCCCCGGCGGGGATGGCCGGAGGGCCGCCTCGACAGCACGGCACCCGGTCAGTGTCACGAAGGCCTGCTCCAGCCCCGCCCCGGTCACCTCGAGGTCACGGAACCGGACGCCACGACCGACCAGATCGCGGATAGTGGCGTCAGCATCCAGGGAGTCGATCGAGACACAGGTGCCGCGGATCTCGACCTCCGTGACGCCTTCGAGGTCAGAGAAATCTGCACGGTCCGGGCAGTCAAGGACGAAGCGAAGCCGCCGGGTCGCCACAGCCGCCTTCAGGGTGGCACCAGGTCCGTCCGCCACGATCTTGCCGTGGTTGAGTACGACGACGCGGTCGGCGATCTCATCGGCCTCCGCCAGATGGTGGGTGGCGAAGAGCACGGTTCGACCCTCGTCCCCGAATGCACGCATCATGCGCCAGAATCCCTGGCGAGACTCCACGTCCATGGCGGAGGTGGGCTCGTCGAGGAATACCACCTCGGGATCGCCTGCGATCGCAATTGCGAAGCGGACCCGCTGGGCCTCGCCGCCCGAAAGGCGGCCGGTCCTCCGGCGAAGGAGCGCACCGATGTTTGCTCGTTCGACGATCTGGTCACGCGGTGCTGGCCGCCTGTACAGCCGCCGAACCAGGCCGAGCGCCTCGTCGACGCGGACCCCGGGCGGGAGGCCGATGCCAGAGCCAGCCTGGAGCATGGCACCCACGCGCCCGGCCGCGACCGACTGGCGTGGATCGCTCCCGAGAACTTCGACGCGGCCTTCCTGGGGTCGCACGAGACCGAGCAGCGCCGAGATGGTGGTCGACTTGCCGGCCCCGTTCGGTCCGAGCAGTGCAAGCACCTCGCCGCGGGGTACGTCCAAGTCCAGCCGGTCGAGAGCAACCCGAGATCCATAGCGGTGGGTGACGCTTTGGAAGGACAGCGCTATTGGGCATGGCCGCGGCAGGGCGAGTGTGTCAAGCGGAGCTGTTACAAGGGAAGGCAAGGACGTTCTCCGGCGGCTCAGGCCGCACTCGCGTGGTGGAAGGCACAGCGTAGTCGCCACAGCCGTGGCGGAGGTCGGCGCCAAAGATTGATAAATATGTAGCAACTCCTCCGATCGCAATCGTACGGCCCCGTTTGGCTAGATTTTCAAGCACGATCCGAGTGAGCGTTGCAGAATTGCTTCGGCGGCTACTCGGCGCCGACGACCTTGAAGCCCTGGTTAACGAAGACATGGTGTGGCCAGTTGACGCCGATGGTGTGGACCTCGTACTCGCCGTTGCTCAACTTCACAACGCGGTCGACAACTCCTCCCGGATAGGCCGTCAACGCAGCTTCCGTCGCCTTGTTGGCTGTCGTCCCGCTGACGATCGTCCCTGACCCTTCGCTGTAACTGGCGGGAATCTGACCGACCTCCTTTGACGTTCCCTGTTCACCCTTCTGGAAGGGGACCACCGTTGCCGCGGTAGAGGGCTCGGATCCGCCACCAGTCGGTTTCACGATGACCTGGGTGGCCTTGATGGTCGTTGAGCTCACCGTCCCGAGTACGAGGACGTGTTCGCCCTTGGCAATGGTGCTCTTCGAGGTTGGGCTCGTCCCCTTGTCGTATTTTGTCGAAGAGCCCTCATCGACCGTCACTTCTTGACCCGCAGATGTCGTCAGAGTGAAGCTCGACTGGGACACGTTCCCAACCGTGCCCGAGGATCCTCCTGCGGCCGGTCCAGATCGTGCGTTGGAACCGTGCCCGCCGGATCCAAGATGTCCAGCGGAGCTGGGGGTGGCTACGGATTGCGCCGCTCCTGCCGAGGACGACGCGCCGACGCCGACGACCAGTCCAGTTACCGAGCCGATCAATGCAGCGGCCACGATCAGTCCTCGCTTCACGTGCGACAGATGTCCTCGCATCCTCGGCCGAGGCCCATGCCCTGCCATGGTCGCTGAGATTGGCCAACCGGTTGAAGAGGCTGATGGGACCCGCGATGCGGACGCCGTGCCCTCTAGATCTTCGGCGGCGGTTTGGACCGAGGGTTTGCCCAATCCTGGGTCAGAGGGAGGGATCTCCCGGGGGCTGGTTGGTTCGTAATCACTCATGACGGTGCTCCTCAAACTCAGGTAACCAGAGTGCAGGTCGTTCATGTGAAGCCGCTGTAGACCGGCTGCGAAAAGGCTACGAACGCTCACTGACACATCATCGGGCGCGGGGAGATGACCGAACTGTCTCGCACGTCGCGGGGGTGGACTCCGGCAACGTGAGCGTCGCGCGAGAGCAATGCCCCAACGAATCTCGTGACGCCAGTCACCACAAATCTTGTGAACGCGTTCTGCGTCGACCGCCCGCTGGCCGGCCGGGACATTGGCGTTCCGTCTGAGGTCGATAATGTTTTGTTATTCGCGGAGAAACCTGATCGTCGCCACGGGGAACGAGCGCCATTCGCTGCGCATCGCGAGCGCCTGCCGATCGGACGTGACTATCGATTTGTGGACACGTCCAGCTCTGTTCAGGCGGACGCCCAGTTCAACCGACTAAAGCCCTGTTGATGCCCGATTGGTCGATGAAGATCAGTGGCGAAGACTGTACGGAGGTGCTTCGACGACTTCGTACGGCGTGGTTTTGGCGCGGCAACGGACCCGCCGCGAATGCCGGGTGGGTTTCACCGGGCGTCTTCGTGTGTACCGGTCAGACCGTCCCATCGTTGGCTGCCAATGCTGTCGAGCCATTGCCGGTCGACTTCGACTGATACATCGCAGAATCGGCTCTGGCAACAAGCGCATCGGGCGACTCACCACATCCGGAGGTCCACGCGACGCCGACACTGGCAGCCAGGGTGATGTGGCCGCCGGCCATCTGCAACCGACCGCGCAACGCTCTTCCGATGCGATCAGCGAACACCAGTCCTTCGTCGACGCTCGAGATGCCTGGGCAGACCACTAAGAACTCGTCACCCCCCAGGCGACCCACCACGTCGTCCGCTCGAAGTGCCGAACGGATCTTGTCGCTCGCGGCAATGAGGGCCTGGTCTCCGGTGGCGTGGCCGTAGTGGTCGTTGATGCCTTTGAACCCGTCAAGGTCGATGTAGATCGCGGCGACCCCGGTCTTTGAGCTTGCCGCGGTTCGCAGGGCCCGGTCGAGCAGCTCGAAGGTTGCACCACGGTTGAGGCACCCGGTGAGGGAGTCCCGCGAGGCACGCAGTTCGAGCTCGCGGCGCAGCTCGACGCTCTCGGTCACGTCGCTGAGCGAGCCGACCGCCCCCGTCACCAGGTGGGTGCCGTCGGTGAGCGGTCGGAGACTCACCTGGCACACCCGGGTCGCGGCGAATTCGGGGTGTGGCACGACCACGCGGAAGCGCAGCTCGAGGTAGTCGACATCTTCACCCCCGAGCACCGCTTCGATCGCCGCCACGAAACGGTCCCAGTCACTATCGATAACAACGTCGAACTGACCAGCAAGGTCACCAGAGGGTGGGGTGCCCAAGATCTGGTGAAGGCGAGCGTTGGTGGACAGGACGCGGTGATCGGCATCGACCTGGAAGATCCCAACGGGTAACGCATCGGACAGACGAGTGATCAGTTCCTCCCGTGCCCGGAGCTCCTCTTCAACGCTGACGTAGTCGGCGCTCGCCGGCTGCATGAGTGTGAGCACGCAGGGGTGATCGGGATCGTCAAGCCGGTTCGTGTTGATCGTCTCGATCCAACGCCACTTGCCCTCAACCGTGCTGTAGCGCCCGCGCCACTTCCGGGTCGACTGCGGTCTGTTGGTCATGGCGAACCAGGCGCTGATGCCACTCGTCTGGTCGTTGGGATGGATCAGGGCTGTCGAGGGCGTTCCGATCAGTTGTTCGGGACGCCACCCCAAGAGGGAGCTGATCGAGTCATCGACTTCTATGATTACGCCGGCCTCATTGCGAACCATGTGGCACGACGGGCTCGAAGCCTTCGGAAAATGAGATTCGTCGCCCACAGCGTGAATGTCGGCACAAGCGCATCCGACCTTGATACCGATCGAAGACCGGCACCAGAATGCCAGATCACCAGCTCGTTCCAGATGGGACCTGTCGGGGGGCACGAGGCACGAGGGCACGAAGGGGATTCTCGTGAACTGGCCCGGCGGCCCGCGCTGTCGGAAAGCGGAGACTCCAGGGGGTCGCCGCCGCGCCATGTCGGTCGGAGATGGAATCATGGGGGGACATGCTTCCTCCTCGCATCGATGTGCTGCTAGTGGTCGAGCCGAGCACCGTGCCGCACATCCTTGCGACGCGAGCGAGACGTGTGGTGCGCGTCCCGGCACGGCCCACCTCTGTGGCACTCATCGGGGAGTTGCGGAGCATCATCCCTGGCCTAGTCGGCGTCGTCGGCGACACTTCGCTGACTACCGAGATCGCCCGCCAGGTCCACCAAGCTGGGTTTCCGACCGTGTTGTTCACGGATGAGCCGGTGCTGCCACCCGTTGGCGTCGGGATTCACCCGATCACTGATCCCGGACCTCCGATGGAGGTGGCGGAGAGCGCACTCGATCTCATCGGCAACACGCCGCTCGTCCGGCTCGACCGGATCGGGCGAGACCTGCCGTGCCACCTATTGGCCAAACTCGAGTATCTCAATCCCGGCGGCAGCGTGAAGGATCGGCCTGCCCTCGCGATGCTCGACGCCGCCGAGTCCGATGGGCTGCTTGGTCTCGGGGGCACCATCGTCGAACCGACGTCTGGCAACACGGGCATCGGTCTCGCCATGGTGGCGGCGCAGCGCGGCTACAAGTGCATCTTCACCATGCCCGACAAGATTGCCGAAGAGAAGCGTCAGCTCCTCCGGGCCTTCGGGGCAGAGGTCGTCATCTGCCCGACGGCGGTGGCTCCTGAGCATCCTGACTCTTACTACTCGGTGGCGAACCGGATCACTGCAGCGACGCCGGGAGCATTCCAGCCGAACCAGTACGCCAATCCCGGCAACCCGAGCGCCCACGAGGCGTCCACTGGTCCCGAGATTTGGCGGCAGACGGCGGGGCGCATCACCCACTTCGTCGCTGGCGTTGGCACGGGGGGCACGATCAGCGGTGTCGGACGGTATCTGAAGGCGCAGAAGCCCTCGGTGGAAGTAATTGCAGCCGATCCGGAGGGTTCTATCTACTCAGGGGGTGGCGGACGGCCTTACCTGGTGGAGGGGATCGGTGAGGACTTCTGGCCCCGCACCTACGACCCTGGGGTTGTCGACCGAGTGATCGCCGTCTCTGACCGCGACTCCTTTCTCACGGCGCGCCGGGTGACGCGGGAGGAAGGGATTCTCGTGGGTGGGTCGACCGGCACTGCGGTCTGGGCGGCACTCGAACTCGGCAAGAAGCTCGGCCCCGACGATGTCATCGTGCTCGTCATCCCCGACTCAGGACGAGGGTATCTCTCCAAGCTCTACGACGACGGGTGGATGGCCGATCACGGATTCGTGCGAGCCCAAGGAGCGACCGTGGAAGCGGTGCTCGAAGCGAAGGGTACCCGGCTCCCGTCCTTGGTCCACGTCCACCCGGAGGAGAGCGTCCGCACTGCGATCTCGATCCTCGACGAGTACGGCGTCTCACAGCTCCCGGTAGTGAAAGCCGAACCTCCGGTTGCCTTGGCCGAGATGGTGGGATCGGTCACCGACCGCCTCCTCCTCGAACGAACCCTCCATCGCCCCGAGGCCTTCGACCAGCCGGTCGCGTCGGTGATGGAGCCGCCCATGGCGACGATTGGCCAGGGCGAGACCGTGGACCAGGTTGCCGAACGCCTCCAAGCTTTTCCGGCGGTGATCGTGCTCGACGGGGGCCGTCCGGTGGGGATCGTGACCCGGTCGGACCTCTTGACCTTCCTGGAACGGACATAACGGTGGCGGAGCCGCTGAGCGACGATGGTTCGCAACTCGACGAGCGGAGGCTGGGTTTCGAGACACTTGCCGTCCACGCGGGGCAACCGCCCGACCCGGCGACCGGCGCGGTTGTGCCTCCGATCTACCAGACGTCGACCTACGCGCAGTCCGAAGTGGGTGTGCATCAAGGCTATGAGTACAGCCGTTCGGGCAACCCGACCCGGTCTGCTCTGGAGTCGTGCTTGGCGACGCTCGAGGGGGCGGCGTACGGGAGTGCGTTCTCCAGCGGGCTCGCCGCCGAGGACGCGATTTTCAGGACCCTCGCACCCGGGGACCACGTAATTATCGGCGACGACGTCTATGGGGGGACGTACCGCCTCCTCTCCCAGGTGCACGCGCCGGTGGGCGTCCAGTTCACTACGGTCGCGCATGAAGATTTGCCCTCGGTACTGGCAGCGTGGCGACCCAACACCCGCATGGTGTGGGTAGAGACTCCGTCCAACCCGCTCCTACGTATTGCCGATATCGCTGCGCTGGCCGAGTTGGCTCACGCACGCGACGCCAAGGTGGTCGTGGACAACACATTTGCCACGCCCTACCTCCAGCAACCTCTCGGATTCGGTGCGGACGTCGTGGTCCATTCGACCACGAAATACCTCGGCGGTCACAGCGACGTGGTGGGTGGTTTCGTCGCCACGTCAGATGCCGAGACCGCGGAACGGATCGCGTACCTGCAAAACGCCGTCGGGGCAGTGCCGGGACCCCTGGACTGCTTCCTCGTCCTGCGGGGCGTGAAGACGCTGGCCGTCCGCATGGACCGCCACTGCGCCAACGCGAGTCGGGTGGCCGAGGCGCTGGTCGCTCATCCGGCGGTGGAGCGCGTGTACTACCCCGGTCTGCCTGGGCACGTCGGCCACGAAATCGCCGTAACCCAAATGCGCGATTTCGGAGGGATGGTCTCGTTCGCGGTGCGGGGCGGGGAGTCCAAGGCCCTTGCGGTGGCGGCATCGACCTCGATATTCACCCTGGCCGAGTCGCTCGGCGCGGTGGAATCCCTCATCGAGCACCCGCACCGCATGACCCATGCGTCGCTGGCCGACTCGGCGCTGACCGTCGATCCGGCGTTGCTCCGACTCTCAGTGGGATTGGAGGACGTCGGGGATCTCCTGGTCGACCTGGACTCTGCCCTCGGCGGTGTCGACTCGAACTGACGTGTCCGAATCTCCTCACGATTGAGGCGGTGGCCGTCGCCCTCTCGCCGCGCGACGATGGAGCGTGTCCGCGCGATTGCTACAGCAGCTGCGCGACATCGTCGGACCTCGCTACGTGGTCGACGAGCCAGAGGTGATGGCGTCGTACGCGATCGACTGGACCGGGCGCTTCGCCGGTTCCCCTACGGCCGTCGTCCGCCCCGGGAACGTCAGTGAGGTGGCTGCGCTTATCGCCTTCTGTAAGGAGGCGGCCGTCGCTCTCGTGCCCCAAGGGGGCAACACCGGGCTGGTCGGCGGCAGCGTCCCTCTCAGTGGCGAGGTCGTGCTCAGTTTGCGGAGGCTGGCTGGGGTCACTGACATCGACCCGCTGGGTGGGCAGCTCTCTGCCGGCGCCGGCACGACGGTGGCCGACGTGCAAGCAGCCGCAGCAGCAGCCGGATGGGCGTACGGCATCGACCTCGCGAGTCGTGACAGTGCAACGATCGGTGGCACCATTGCCACCAACGCGGGAGGGCTTCAGGTTCTTCGCTACGGGGGCACGAGAGCGCAACTCCTCGGCTTCGAGGCGGTGCTCGGGACCAGCGATACCGTCTCGCACATGGGCGGTCTCGTGAAGGACAACACAGGGTACGACCTCGGCGGCTTGCTCTGCGGCAGCGAAGGGACGCTCGGTGTGGTCACGGCCGCCCGGGTACGCCTGGTGCCGCCCAGTCCGGAGCGCGTCACCGCGATCCTGGCGTTCTCCTCCACGAAGGCCGCGGTCGAGGCGGGCTCGTTGCTGCGGCGGTCGCTACCCGAACTTCAATCGCTCGAGCTGTTCCTTCAGCCAGGACTCGAACTCGTCTGTCGTGTGACCGGCGCGGCGCACCCATTCGCCGGATTGCATTGGGCCTATCTCTTGGTCGAGGCAGCGGCACAGCATGACCCCATGCCCCCTCTGTCCGCCGTCCTCGATTCCATCTCCGGCATCGACGAAACCGCGGTGGCCGGGGACGCCACCCGGAGCGCCCAACTGTGGCGGTATCGCGAGGGGCACACCGAGGCGATCAACACGCTCGGTGCGCCACACAAACTCGATGTCACACTGCCGTCGCCCGTTCTGGCGGCCTTCATCGACGAGGTGCCCGAGATCGTGAGGCGTGCCGACCCCAGCGCGACGACCTGGCTGTTCGGCCATGTCGGGGATGGCAACGTGCACGTCAACGTGACGGGCGTCGGCGCGGAGGACCTGAGGGTGGACGACAGCGTCATGGGCTACGTCGCGGAGCTCGGTGGCAGTATCAGCTCCGAGCACGGCATCGGCACGGCGAAGCGGCCGTGGCTTCACCTGAACCGGAGTGAAGCAGAGCTCACTGCGTTCCGACGTATCAAGGCCGCCCTCGATCCCGCTGACATCATGAACCCCAACGTTCTGCTCCCGCCTCGCCCTTGAGGCGGACGCAGTACGCCCGGCGGACGAACTTGTCAGTGGTCGCGAGAGTTTTCTGTCACGTCCTCACGCGGGTTGATCTTCCAGGTGCGCGCTGTGCATGGACCGGATTTCTGCGCGCGAGAATCGTCGGCCCTTGATCTCAGGGTGACAGTGACGGCAGACGCGATAAGTCGTACCCGGATCCGTAGGGGAGTGCTTGACAACCAGATCGTGATGGCCGATGCGCCAGCACCGTTGCGTGTGACAGTTGATTTTCCGGTAGCCCACTATGAGGATCGTGAGAATGCCGAAGCCGCCGGCAAAGCCGGACCAAAAGCCGTACCAGCCGCCTGATTCGTTATAGGTGCCAGTCCAGACCAGTAGATCGTGTAAGAACGAATCGACGCTATGCATCAAACTCCCCGCCGCATGGGCACAAGATTACTCCCTTGCGTCTTCAGTCCTTGGCGCCTCATCCCATTTCCCTTATTCGATCGCGTGCGGTCCATGTCTTTTGCGTGCGCTCACGAGGTCGGTGCGTCCTGACCGGTGGCGACCGGTCCATCGGCGACGGCTTCTGCGTCCGCCGCCGCATCTACGGCAGCAACTTCGACGGAGGTGGCGCCGAGCCGGCGCTCGACGTCAGCCAGTCGATCGCTGATCTCAGACAGCCGCTGCCCAAGGTCGGCGTGCCCCTTCCTGAATTCCTCCTTGTTGGCGTCAGTGTGCTCTTTGACGAACACCGAAGCGACGGTGGCAGTCAACACACCGATGAGCCCGATGCCCACCAGCATGAGGATCACGGCCACAGCTCGGCCACCTGCGCTGACG
>Ga0302177_10000467_pt1 | contig 31380 bp, 25 predicted proteins | sample I_Palsa_E1_2_FD_198780 | JGI IMG/M metagenome (GOLD analysis project Ga0302177, IMG submission 198780) | Peat permafrost microbial communities from Stordalen Mire near Abisko, Sweden - I_Palsa_E1_2 | ecosystem: Environmental > Terrestrial > Soil > Palsa > Peat permafrost | place: Sweden... | reverse complement strand
GTTTCACTGTCCTCATGGGTGACGACGGCAACGTCCCCAGTCACGGCGACGCGAAAATCGTCAATATCAAGATGGCCGACCAGGCCCGGTCCAAGGGGCTTGAGGTCCGCCAATATCTCAGGCTTGGTTCGAACGACGTCGTTTTCATCGATCTGGAGCACTGCGGGATCGAGCAGACTGTCCCAAACGGCAACATTCCCGGGCGCAATGGCATCGAGCAGCAATTGCGTGTTGCGCCGGAGTTCGGTCGCAAGCGCCGGCGGCTCTTGCCCCGCGGCCTCGCCTGCGCGCGCAGAGTTGCCTCGGCCGTGCAGCGCGACGGCAGTGACAAGCAGCAGCGTCAGCGAACCCGCCGCGGCGACTCTCAACCTCAATGAAGTGCAGGTGTGCATCTGAATCCTCCGCGGTCGAAGCTCCAGCGATCAGTCATCGGCTTCGACACTGCGCGCCGATTCGCGAATCATCCAGGCGATGCCGATGCCGCCGGCAATATAGTATCTTTGTTTGACGAGCGGGCTATCCTCGAAGGCGGCTCCCTGCAGCGTGTCATAACGGATATATGCGCCCACCCAGTATTTGGGAAAGCGCTTCGATAAGGCCGTTATGAACTCAGTGCCGGAGTAGCCGCCTCTGGCCTCATAGGCGGGTCGATCGGCGGTGGCGTACTGCGGATCGACAGTATAAAAATACTGATTGTACTTGCGCGCCGCGAACAGCGGCCCGGCGCCGATGCCAAAATTCCAGCCGGCACGTCCTGCGACATTCTGCACATCAAGGTTCAATCGCGGGGAGAAATTCCAGCCAATGACCTGTGGCGAGCTCTGGACCGTGATGGGAACTCGTAGCGGCAGCACGGCACCAAGCTTCAGATGATCATCGCTCGAATGCCAAATATGAAAATCGAGGGAGGGTCCGGCCTCGACCGTGGGCCGCAGGTTTGGCATGCCGCGGCGGGCATGATCGTCGTTGCTGTCGACCGGAACGGTGGCGTTCACGCTGATATTCAGCTCAACGTACTGGAGATTGAAGAACTCGCCGCGCAGACCATTGCGATCAGCTTTGAGAAAGTCGCCGCGATATACGAAGTAGGGCACTGGAACAGGGTAGAAGTGCGTTTGATCCGAGCCCCGATAGTCCGGGAAGGAGATGGCGCCGATCCCAAGTCCCGCCTCCCAAAGCGGCTTCTCGTCCGCGTGCACGCCGTAGACAACGGCAAGAAGCGCAAGTACTGGCGCTCGAAGAGATCGCTTTAGCATAGAAGATTTCGTCGGACGCCAACGGCAGCCAGTGCCGGCATCCTCATGGATATGACTCGGGCTTAGCAAGGATCCTGGGCCAGATATCGCTGCATCAGCGACGCGGTGCGAGCGTGACGCAGGACAGCACCGCGCGCCTGCGCTGCGGCGGCGGGAACCTTGGGGCACTGGAGGTCTCTATCCCCTGCAGCGATCTGTTGCCGCGCCCCGAAGCGAAATTCGTGGCCTTCTCCAGAGGTGAAATTGGCCGTATTCAGAAACTCTCCACCCAGGGCCGAAGCTCAACCTCGAACGACCAGGCGTTGCGAGGCTGTCGCAGGATATCGATATAGGTCTGAGCAATCCCGTCCGGATCGAGCATTTGATCTCCGCTATCCGGTCGCGTCGCGCTGCGCACGCCACCATCAATGACGAAGTGGGCAACGTGAATTCCCTTTGGCCCGAGCTCACGCGCCGCACTTTGCGCGAGCCCGCGCAAGGCAAATTTGCCCATCGCAAAGGCGGCGGAGAGCGCAAACCCCTTGACGCTGGCAGAGGCGCCCGTCAGGAGGATCGCGCCCTTGCTGCGCGGAAGCATGCGGCGCGCGGCCTGTTGAACGACCAGAAAGCCCCCAAAGGCAGACACTTCTAATGCCAGTCTGACGTCTTCGGGATTGAGGTCCACGATGGGGCCGCGCGTGCGAGTGCTCGCGTTGTAGACCACCACATCGATCTCTCCGAGTTGCAGATCCGCGTCCTCGAACATGCGCGCGACGGCGGCTGGGTCAGAGGCATCCACCGCAAAGGTTTGCGCTTTGGCTTCTCCGGCAAGCGCGGCGAGCTTCTTAACATTGCGCGCTGCGAGTCCAACTCTAAGGCCCGCTGCAGAAAGTGCGCGTGCCAGCGAGGCACTAATACCGGTGCCGGCCCCGACGATTAGGACGGAACGGTAGGGAATATCTGTCATGAGCAGTACTCCATAATCAGCGTGGCCGAGACGCGAGGAGCCGCCCACCGGCAGTTCACTCGTCTGACGAGCATAGCGCTAAGGAGCGGGCTGAGGGTGAGTCAATTGCGCAGGCGATTCGAAGCGTCGCGAAGCGCGCATTGCATGCACACCCGCCTTGTCACTCGGCATCGTGGAAGATAATGCCGACGGTGTGGCGCTTGCCCGAGCGCAAGCGACTGACACCGTGGCGCATGGTGGCCCGATAGGATCCACGGGTGCCCTTTACCGGCCGGTGGCAAACTGCGAATACCACGGCATCACCCTGCCTCAGGGGCACCACCTGCGGTCGTGACTGCATGCGCGGCCGCTGCTCGGTCAACACAAACTCGCCGCCGGTGAAATCACGCCCAGGCTCGGACAGCAGAACCGCAACCTGCAGCGGGAATACATGTTCGCCGTACAGGTCCTGGTGCAGGCAGTTGTAATCGTCCACATCGTACTGCAGTAGGAGAGGAGTCGGACGCACCTGGCCGGCCGCATGACATCGGGCAATGAATTCGAGGTGGCTCGCCGGGTAGCGCACAGCGGTTCCGAGTGCGCTGTTCCAGCGGTTCGCGATCGAAACCAAGCGCCGGTAGAAGGCCGTCCGCAGGCTCGCAACTGTCGCGGGCAGCGGGTAGCTGAAGTACTTGTACTCTCCGCGGCCGAAACCATGCTGGCTCATTACTACCCGACTGCGGAAAATATCCTGGCGCGAGTAAGACCGGGCGAGTGCAGCGCAGCCGTGCCGCGGCATGAGGCCCTCGATGAGAGCGCAGCCGTTTGCATCGAGATCCTTTGCGATTTGGCCCCAGTCGAGTTTCCCAATGTGCCCGGAAATGCCGCGCGCCTGCGAACCATTGCCGAAATCTGCGCTCATACCTGCGCCTTGCCCGCCAGCAAGGCGTCCCCACGATCCATTCCGTGGATATCGCAATAGCCCGACTCCATCGCAGCCTCCCGAGCTTCGGTTGCCGCAGACATGGGCCTTACTCCAATGTGTGAATCCCCGCGGCAAGCCTTACAGATGACGCCGCCACCGGCACTTCGGAACTTGCGCTTGAATTGACCGCGCCCAGTACAAGCGTTCTGAGGCAGTGAATGCCTGCAGCGATGCCGTATTATCAAAGAACCGAGCCGTTCGGATCCGAAGCCGGCGCTCTAGCGGTCGGCCTGTGTAATTAATAAAATCAATGCGGTAGCCACGCGCCACGGCGCCGACCGAGTGCTCGGCTGAGTATTTTGGAGTGCGCCGTCATACTCATGCCCGGATACTGCAAGGATTGCGCTAAACCATTTCGTCCGCGAGCAAATTCGAATGAAGATTTATTCTTGGAATGTCAACGGCATTCGCGCCGTATTGAGAAAAGAGCTATTCCATCCGTTTCTAAAGGAGCACCAGCCGGACATCCTGTGCCTGCAGGAAACCAAAGCCGAGCGCGGACAGATTGAGATCGATCTGCCCGGCTATCATGAATATTGGAATTCTGCGGTCAAGAAGGGTTATTCGGGTACGGCGATTTTCTCGAAAGAGGAACCGGTCGCCGTCATCAAGGGCTTCCCCGATGATTTTGCCAAACGCTTCAAGTTCGCAGACGAGCTGCGGCGCGATAGCAGTGAAGAAGGCAGGGTCATTACGGCGGAGTTCAGGAATTTCTATGTCGTGACTGTATACACGCCGAACACCAAGGACGATTTGAGCCGCCTCGCGCTACGCTTCGGGCACTGGGATCCGGCATTTCTCGCCTACTGCAGTCAGCTCGGGAAAACCAAGCCGGTCATTTTCTGCGGCGACCTCAATGTTGCTCATACCGAGTTCGATCTGGCTCACCCCAAGTCGAATCGCGGCAAGAAGGGCTTTACGGACGAAGAGCGCAAGGGCTTTCAGAATATTCTCGATGCCGGCTTCATCGACACGCTGCGCCTGTTTAAAGAGGGTAGCGGGCATTACACGTGGTGGAGCCCATTCGCCAATGCGCGCGCCCGCAATATCGGATGGCGGATTGACTACGTACTGGTGTCACAGCAACTGCGCGAGTCTATTCAGTCCGCGGAAATTCACCCGCAGGTCATGGGCAGCGATCACTGCCCCGTCAGTATCACGCTCTCGAGATCGCCCTGACAATCAACCACGGCAGGAAGCCCAGCTGCAGTGCGAGAGGGTCGCGGTGTGAATTCTAAGTGGGTGTTAGCGTGAGTTGGTAGACGTAGAATTCCGTGTCTCTCACCCATCCACAGGATTCGTACAGGGCCTGTGCTGTGAGATTTGTCTTGGCTGTTTCCAACATCAGCTGACACGCCCCGGCAGCACGGCCAAAGTCGGCTGCCGCCTCAAGAAGTTGCCGCCCAGCACCTTGCTTGCGAATCTGGCTCGCAACAAAAAGATCGCTCAGCACGTAGATTCGCGCCACAGAGATAGATGAAAAGCTTGGGTACAGCTGCGCGAAGCCAACGGCCTCGCGATCTCGGAAAGCTATGAAGATAATCGACTCGAAATGGCTAAAACGGTCGAGCAAAAACGCACGTGCCGCCGGCACATCGCTTCGTTGGCCATAGAACTGCCGGTAGGCATCAAAAAGGGGAGCCAGCCGATCGAGGTCATAGATTGTTGCCTGCTGAATAACGATCATGATTTGGCATCCCTTTGGGGGCTTGGTATTTCTTCGGCTTGGCTATAAGACGAGCCGGGAGCTCAGAGCAGGTATGGTAGGATGCCGGCCCGCGCTGCGGCAGAGCCTTTGCCGCCGCACCCCGGAATCAGAGCATTATAATGGATAAAGAACTCGTTATTTTTCAGCGAGTTAGCGACGATGCGGGTATTCTAAGGACCTAGAATCCGGCAAGATTTATCAGGCAGTTTCTTTCAGCGCGCCCGTAGCTCAGTTGGATAGAGTACCTGGCTACGAACCAGGGGGTCGGGAGTTCGAATCTCTCCGGGCGCGCCAAAAATTCATTTTAGATCCAATTACTTAGTTGACCCCTGGTCGGCCGGCTTAGCGTCGAAGCCAGGTGGTTGCGGGACTTTCAACTACCTGGTCTTTTCTCAGGTAGTTGAATTCATTGCCCCGCAGACAGCAATCGCTTCCAGTACTCGAAGACCGTCGTGAGCATCGAAAGTGTTTAGTCTCTCGGACCGCCACGCGCGTCCTCCTGCAACTGCGACATGACGCTCGAATTGCGCTCATCTGGATCAGCGCTTGAATCTTGCAAGGACAATTGACGAGGGCAAGAACAGAGCCATGCGTTCCCGACGGGTCAAACTGCGGTTCCTACGGTAGCGACTTCGACAGGCCGAAGAAAAAGCCGCGTCGCGGCCCGAATTGCGGCGCGCCCACCCCCACTCCCGTGCCGTTGCGGATCTCGTAGACTCTGTCGAACACGTTGATGACGTCAAAACGTGCCGTCAATGTGCCGGCATTCGGGATGTGAAACACATGCGTCGATCCGAAGTTGACCTGTGTGTAGATAGGCAAGCTCGCGCCATTCGGAATACTCGTCCCGCCGTAGGGCGTCACGACACCGGGCGGCAAATCCAGATCCGACCGCAACCCTGAGCCGTAAAGGAAGTCCGCGCTCAAACGCGTGTCGTGCCAGAGGTAAGACACGCCGCCCGAGGCCGTATGTTCCTGTTCGTGATCGAGATGAATGTAGTTGTTGGCAATGTAGGCGAGATCTTCCGGGGCGAAGTTAAACTGCGCGGAGTCAATTTGTTTACCCTTGGCACTCTGCGCCGCAAGATTGAGATAGACCGACAAATTGCCAGTCGTGTAATTACCCGCGAATTCGACGCCGTACTGCTTGCCGTAGCGGTAGTTGAAAGGCGTCAGGATGATCGGCGCCCCGAACTGGCCCTCGTCGATGAGGTTGACCGACTGCTTATAGTAGGTGTCGAGTCCCAGTGTCAGCGCGCGACCGAATTTCTGCTGCACGCCGACGTCGTAATAGTTCGCGCGCTCCGCAAGCGGTGCGGTGGCTTGCGGTGTCAAGGGTGGAGATGTCGTACTCTGGAACAAGGCGATGTCTTTGCCGCCCACGAGTTCGAATGGCGGCGGGGAGAGGTAGCGGGAATAGCCGGCATGCACGGTCGTGTCGGGTAATGCCTGCCAGACGGCGTTGAACCGGGGGCTTGCTTGGCTTGCGCTCGTGAAGGCGGTGAAGCGATCGAGCCGCACGCCGTAGTTGAGCGTCAGCGTCGGCGCAAGCTTCCATTCGTCCTGCAGGTACGCGCTGTAAATGTATTCGGTCTTGTCCCCATTATCGACGATCGACGTTGGCACATCGTTGAGCGGCGTTCCGGTCGAGTCGGTCAAGAGCACCTGCGAGGTGGTGTCGCTGATCGAATGGTCGGACTGCAGGAAGAGTCCCGCCCGAATCGTGTGGGTGTCGTTGAGCTTGTAGGCACCGTCGCTTTGGAGGGCGTAGGCGACGTTCTGCTTGAAGGCGTCCTGTGCAATGCCCGTGAACAGCAGGTCACCTGGGAAATCGGGTATGAACGTGAGACTGGAGTAGCGGGCGGTGAGCGAGGTCTGCACATCGAGTGCGCCCGCCGAGTGCTGCCAGCTCAGGACGCCGAACTGCGTGACTTCACGCTGATGTTCGTCGAGATTCTGGCTCGGAAACGCGGTTTGCCCGTTGACGGTCAATCCGAGTGGCGGCTCAAGACCATTTTGGTTCGGGATTTGGAACTGACCGACCGAACTGCCGAGCATTACCGCAATGCGGTTTTCGCTGTTGAGGATGTCTTCCAGATAGCCGAAACCGTGGGTTTGCGTCGTGTGGTCGTGGATGGGGTTCGAACTGCCATCCGGCGACTCAATACCCAAGTCGTTGCGCAGGAAGTCGCCGGAGGCGAAATAGCTGAGCGAACCCGAGGAACCGCCGTAGTTGACGCTCGGTTGCACGGTGCCATGACTTCCGCCATAGACAGACACAGCACCGCCCGGCTCGAGCAGTCCACTCTTGGTGGTGAGGTCGATGATGCCCGCAGTGCGCAGGCCATACTCGGCCGGCAACGCCCCGGTGACGAGGGTCATCGATTCGATGAGTCGAGGATCGAGGGACTGGCCGAAGACGCTGATCCCTTCGGGCAGGATGATGCCGTTGATGCGGTACTGGAGGCCATTATGTTCGCCGCGGACGTGGAACTGCCCGAACGAGTCCTGGGCCACTTCGGGCGCCTGCATGACCACCTGATTGAGAAGCGTATTGTCGCCGCCCGGGGTCGCGGCCACCGCTTCGGCCGTGATCGTGTAGGTGCTCGCGCCGGTCCGAGTTTGGATGCCGCTGCGCGCTTCATTCAGGCGTTGAGCGGTGACCACGATTGTCGCCAGCGGCTCGGAGTCATCAGTGGCCTGTGAAAAAACCGTCGGGCTTACAAGCATTGCGGCCACGGCAAGCGCAGCCGTTCTAAGAATGGGATATGACATGGATCTGATCCTGTGCAAATGGGACAAATGGCGTGCAGGCCATGGCCTGTACGCAAATCACCAAAGGTGCAGGGACCCGAGGAATCGGGCCCGGTAGGATCAGACGCGCGGCGGACCGCGGCTGCGTGGAGGAAGAGCCTCGGCGGAGGCTATCGAGTAGAGGGGTGCAGGAACGTAATAACGAACGGCCGCGACTTCAGGTAGAACCGCAACCGAAGCCGATGCCGGATTTCCGACCGGCGCAAATGCCGCGCAGATGTCGCAAATCTTGCCGGCGACGAGATTGTTGTCGTAGCGAACCTGGCCGCTGCCCACCGGATGGATGTGGCTGAGTTCATGCAGCATTGCGCCCTGCTGGGCAAAGACCAGCAGCAGCGGAAGAATCAGTGCAAGGCGAAATTGGGAAGTTTTCATGGTCTTGCGCAGAACTACGTCCCGAGACTACCACAAGACCCAATGCGCGCCACTCTGTTACCCCTTCAATCGCACGGCTGTTGTGATCGCTACGGGCACATCAACGGTAGTACTTGCATGAGACCGCATCGGCATTGATCGGCTTTTTTTGTCGCTGGTAAGCTCAGATAATATACCATAGCCCCTATGGTATACCGTTCAGGATCTTCGAGCCCATGAGCCATACGATTCGCAGTAAGGATAAATTGCTGAATCGCGTCCGCCGCCTTGGCGGCCAAGTCCAAGCGATCGAGCGAGCACTCGAGGCGGAGGTCGATTGCAATGAGGTGATGCAGCTTGTCGTGTCGGTGCGCGGTGCGGCAAACGGCTTGATGACGGAGCTGATGGAGGATCACATCCGCATGCATGTTGCGGACCCTGACCACGATCGCGATCGGAATCGTGCCAAGGGGGCCGAACAGCTCATCGAAGTCTTGCACGCGTATTTGAAGTGACCAGGGCGTGGCTTGCTGTTTCTATGAATCACGTTGAGCTGCGCCCTCCAGTGGCGACGAATGACGCCAATTCAGCGACACCGGCCGGGGCGGCCGGCGCCGATGTGCACGATGAACCTGAGCACGATCCCCATCACGCCTTCGACTGGCCCGAGGCGCTTCGGATAGCGCTTGTTGCGCTGGCCGCCGCCGCCGTCTGGTTTCGTATTTGGGAGCCATTTCTACACATCAGCGTGGTCGGAGTTGTCGGGCTCGTAATTTGCGGCTGGCCGATCATCCGCGAGGCCGCGGAAAACATCCTCGCACGACGGATGACCATGGAAGTGTCCATGAGCATCGCGATCATCGCTGCCGCGGCGATCGGGGAATTCTTCACGGCACTCATAATCACGCTTTTCGTATTGGTTGCCGAAGTGCTCGAAGGCATGACGGTGGCGCGCGGCCGCCACGCGATCCGCGATCTGCTCGCGTTTCTGCCGCGCTCGGTGTCGGTGCGTCGGGCGAGCGGTGTTGCGGTGGTTGAGGCTCAGGAACTTAGAGTCGGTGATGCCGTTCTGGTCAATCCGGGCGGACGCGTACCCGTCGACGGTACTGTCATCCAGGGACATTCGTTTGTCGATCAGGCGCGCATCACGGGTGAGTCGATGCCCGCCGAAAAGACTTCCGGTTCAACCGTGTATGCAGGCTCGATCAACCAATCCGGCGCGATCGAGATTCGAGCCGAACGCATCGGTCGTGACACAAGCTACGGCAAGATCATCGAAGCTGTCGAAACCGCAGAGCGCTCGCGCGCGCCGGTTCAACGACTGGCCGACCGGATGGCGGGGTATCTGGTCTACTTTGCTCTGGCAGCCGCGGTGTTCACGTACCTCATCACCCGCGACATCCGCTCAACCATTTCGGTCGTGATCGTGGCAGGTGCCTGCGGTATCGCCGCCGGCACACCCCTTGCGATTCTAGGCGGAATCGGCCGCGCAGCCCGCTTGGGTGCGATCATCAAGGGCGGACTCTATCTTGAGATCCTGGGTAAAGTGGATACCGTCGTCCTCGACAAGACGGGCACACTGACGTTTGGCCAGCCCGAAGTTCAGCAACTGATTCCATTCGCGGGATGTTCGTTAAATGAACTCCTCGATGCGGCCGCGGCGGCAGAGCTACGCTCCGAGCATCCCCTCGGCCAAGCCCTTGTCGCTTACGCAAGGTCGCAGGGACGAAGCATTGTCGAGCCAAAGCATTTTGCATACAGGCCCGGCCGCGGCATCACGGCGACGGTCGCGGGAACGAGCATTTTGGTGGGCAATCGCGCGCTCTTGTCCGATCAAGGAGTCGAGCTTCCCGTGGCGGCTGACGGAGTTGACGTCGGAACCGAGGTCTATGTGGCTCGCGACGGGAAGGCTCTGGGCGAGATTTCGATCGCCGATCGTGTACGACCAGAAGCCAAACGGGCAATTGAGCTCTTGGGTCACATGGGAATGCGGATCATCCTGCTCACCGGAGACACGCGAGCGGTGGCCGGCAAGGTCGCTCACGAACTTGGTATCCCGGAGGTGGGGGCTGAGTTGTTACCGGAAGACAAGCTCTCGCGGGTCACGGCGTTGGTTCGCGATGGCCGCGTAGTTGCGATGTTGGGCGACGGTATTAACGATGCTCCCGCTCTTGTTAAAGCCGATGTCGGCGTAGCCATGGGCTCGGGAACCGACGTTGCACGCGAAAGTGCGGACATCGTGCTGCTCGGCAACGACCTCGTTCGCTTCGTGGCAACCGTCGGCATCGCGCGCCGCACCCGCTATATTATCTGGCAGAATTTTGTGGGCACGATCGCCGTAGACGCAGTCGGGATCGCTTTGGCGGCGGTCGGGTTCCTCAATCCGCTATTGGCCGCATTCATTCATGTGGCCTCGGAGATGACCTTTATTCTTAACTCTGCCCGATTACTCCCGCGTCGCGGAGGAGTGTAGAAGGCTTCATCGGCATTCCGGGCTGATGCGTAAAGATAGGATCAAAGTGCGCTGTGACATCACCAAAGGGCTCGAACCCAGGCGCATATAAAACGGCCGACTAACGAGAACCACGTCGTCGTGAGTTCGCAAAATAGCCAGGTGGTTGCGGGACTTTTGCGTGTTTCGTAGTGCTCTGTTGTGCTGGGTGGTGCCAAATGCAACGGGCGCCACGCGGAAATTGCTAATGAAATCAAGGCTTAATTTTCAATCGTTGCGCTACGAACCAGGGGGTCGGGAGTTCGAATCTCTCCGGGCGCGCCAACTGGCACAAAAAACTTACGCGACGCTCAGTGCAGCGTCGGGGTACTTGCTACCAAATTGCTACTACTCGCGGCAATGACGTCGGCAACCCCGTCCTCTTCAGGAGCGGTGCCCACACGCGCGAGCGCCATCATCAGCCTCGCCTTGTAATCGCGGCGGACTGAACAGTTGGTGAACTCGAACATGTGAATTGGCGTCGCATCCTTACGCCGGGAGCTTCAGCTTGCTAAGCATCGCAGCGAATCGGGGGTCGCCGCGAAGTGAGCGCAGAAGTAGATCAATCTTAATCAAAGGAAGACCGCCGTCTCGCTGCGTATAGGCCCGCTCGAGCCAGTCGAACGCCTGGCCGTTTTCACCGCGCCATGCATGAACTTCCGCGATCTGAAACGCGTAATCCCGCGCGCGCTTGGTGGTCAACTCATCGAGTGCCTGTTGCGACTCTTTGGCGTGACCAAGAGCGTGCTCGGCGATCGCAATGCCGGTCACGCGGAGTCCCTCGTCGCGCAACTGGCGGAACGTCACCAGCGCTTCTGCAGCTCTGCTTTCCAACAACTGGAGCTCGCCTAGATGATATAGATTGCGGTCATCTTCCGGCTGAATCTCAAGTGCGCGGTGAAGCGCTTCGTGAGCGGCCGCAAATTGTCCGTCCTGGGTGAGGTCATATCCCAGGGCCGACCACGCGGAGTTCGATAACGGGTCTAGTTCGATTGCCTTTTTCATCGCGGTGATCGCCTCTGTCAGCCGGCCGAGACATACAAGCAGATCGCCGTATTCCGCCTGCACCCGGCTGTCGGTCGGTTCGAGCGTAAGTGCTTTGACAAAATCCGCCTGCGCTCCGGACCAATCCCAGCTAAAGCTGTCACGCATAAAACCGCGCGCTGCATAGCCGGCAGCCTCATCTGGAGCCAACACTACGGCCTTGTCTGCCGCGGTTAGGGCTTGCTGCAAGCCTGACAGATTGCCGGTGTGATCTGCGACCCAGAACTGAGAAACGGCCATTTCGGCATAGGCGGCGGCGAAGCCTGGATCGAGGCGAATGGCTCTCCGGTAGGCGTCGACCGCACGCTGATAGCTATTAAAATCTCCACGGTCGGACAGTTCCCGCCCGAGAAGGAACTCGATATAGGCCTCAATATTCGATGTGCGGTGCAAACCGGAATCTTGCGGCTTTGAAGAAAGTCTAAGCTCCTGGCCGCCCGGCGTAAGTCTAGCCTTCAGCGCCCCGACTACGGCGGCGGCCACGTCGTCCTGCACTTCGAAGATGTCCTTCAGGTCCCGGTCGAAGGTCTTCGACCAGATATGATACCCAGTATCCACCCGAATCAACTGCACGGTAACCCGCACGGTGTTGCCCGATTTCCTAACGCTGCCTTCTAGCACGTGCGCCACGCGCAGCTTCTGTGCGATGGTCGGGATGTCATCCGACTTACCCCGAAACGAGAATGAGGAGGTGCGCCCCGGGACGCGCAGGTCCGGCACCTGCGCCAAGAGGTCCGAGAGTTCCTCGGCCAGACCGTCTGAAAAATATTGCTGATCGTGCTTCTCGCTCATGTCAACGAAAGGCAGCACCGCGATCGACTTCTCCGGGATTGCAAGCTCGGGGCCTGAGACGGTTTGGACGGTCGACGAAGGTGCCCGCATGAAATCGGGAAGGCGCCTCGACGTCAGCAACCTATCGGCGCTGAATCCGGCTGCGACAACGACCGCGGCCGCAATCAGCAGCAGGCTCCGCCGTGACCACCCGGACACCGGCGCCACGACTGTCGTATTGGAATCAGCGCCGTCACCGGCGAGGATGGCGCCCGGCGGCCCGGTCGGCTCGCCGGCCTGCAGCTTGGCTGGCGCCCCGCACTCATCTCGCGCCTTAAGACGCGAAGAGCCATCGTCCAATGCCTGTGGCGCGTCTTGAACCGGCGCGCCAACGGGCGCGATCCACGCCGACACCGGTGCGACCAGTCGATAGCCGCGACGCATAACATTTGCGATGTACTTGGGTTGTTTAGGGTCGTCACCGAGGATCCGTCTTAGGGACGCTACGGCGGCGTAGACGGAATCGGGACTGACGACGACATCCTTCCAGACCCGGTCCAACAGCTCATCGACGCTCACGACTTGGCCGGCGCGTTCGGCGAGACACACAAACAACCTCATCGCCCTTGGCTCGAGCTTGAGGATGACGCCGTCTTTGCAAATTTCATCCAACGTGGGATCCACGCGTAGATCGGCGATGCGCAGCAGTGGGTTACCGGACGAAGTCATTCGTAAGGTCGTAAGGCATTCAATTTAATTGCTTAAATTCCAATCGAAGCCCGGTTCCGCAGTTTCGCAGAATACGCCTACCGCTACACGCCCGTTTTTTTTGCGGCTCCCCCATGCGCGTGTAGGGCTCCAAGAGCTCGCGCTGCGATTTTAGCTAATTTCGGCGCTTCCCTAGGTCATTTTCAGTGCATCTTCAGGACTTCCGACGCCATAAATGACCCAAATGGGAACAACGAGACCCAGGAGACCTGGGTCCGGATAGATTGTGGTAGCCGATTCTGCTGGGGGGCTATTACCGTGAAGCGTACGCAAGTGTCCGTTAGAGCTAGCAGATGAAAACAAATAGGCGTTGCATCTTCCTATTCACGCTCCACGGGTTCTTATTGATCGCGCTTTCTGCGTGCGGTGGCGATGGCGGCGGCGACGCCGCACTGGAGGGCTGTGTGAGTACCGCTATCGTCGTGTGCACGCAGTCAGGTCAGGTCCAAGGCGCAGTTGAAGGGAGCTACCGCGCTTTTCGCGGGATCCCCTTCGCCGCACCGCCCGTGAGCGCCTTGCGTTGGCGCCCACCGGCGGCTCCGGCAAGCTGGCAAGGCGTGCGCATTGCAACAGCATTTGGCAACAAGTGCCCGCAGATCGACCTTAGCGGCGCGTTGGTGGGGAATGAAGACTGCCTTACTCTGAACGTCTTCGCAGTCGATCCGCCGGCGAGTTCGAAACAGCCGGTGATGGTGTTCATTCACGGCGGTGCGGAAAGATTCGGGAGTGCTCAAGATCCGCCATGGAATGTCGTTCCGCCGCTGGCGGGCCACGGCGTGATCGTAGTGACCACTGAATACCGCCTGGGCCTGCTTGGCTTCCTCGCGAACCCGCTCCTCACGGCAGAGGCGGGGGGCTCCTCTGGAAATTATGCCCTGATGGACTTGATCGCGGCCCTAAAATGGGTGCACGACAATATCGCCGAGTTCGGCGGCGACCCTGCGAAAGTGATGATCTTCGGCGAGTCTGCAGGGTCGCTGAATGTGCAGGCCCTGCTCGCGTCCCCCGCGGCTGCGGGTCTCTTCTGGGCCGCTGGAATGGAGAGCGGCGTGCTCAAGAACGGTCTCATCGGCAGCAGCGTCGCCGACGCCTATCCCTGGTATGCGAGCCTGACCAGCCTCGTCAATTGCGACACCGCTGCGGATGTGTTGGCATGCCTGCGAGCGGTGCCCGCGGACACGCTAGTGCAAACCAGCATCAATACGACCGAAACAGGATGGGTCAATATCGAACCTAGCGTTTTGCCCGAAGACCCATTCAGCAAGCTGCAGCGGCTTGGCTCACCGGTGCCTCTGCTCATCGGCTCAAACAGCGACGAATTGGCATTCACGTACGTGGCGGGCCCGACCTTGGATCCGACTGAATACGCCACCAGCGTTCACGCACAATTCGATCCATTGGCGGCGGGCGCCGGTGACACGATTCTGTCACTTTATCCCGCGGCTGAATACACCAACCCCAACTACGCGCTCAACGCCGTGGAATCAGATCTTTACTACACTCGCAATACTCGAAATTTCGCCCGCGCCGTTAGTGGCGGTCAGCGACCCTCAGTCTGGCGATATCTGTTTACGCATGGCTACGAGAACGACGCCTTTCTCCGTACGCTCGGGGCGTTTCATGCGGCGGAGCTACCTTTCGTTTCCGGCAATCTCCAGACGTTGTCGACGGCCGGTCCCTACTCCCCAAGCAGCGCTGAAACCGCCCTTGCCAACGAAATCATGGACTACTGGGCGCGGTTTGCGGCGACGGGCGATCCGAACGGATCGGGAGCGGCTCAATGGCTTCCCTACGATGCAACCGAAAATATTCTGCAGTTGGACGACAGTATTGGGACTCTGGCTGGAGGGTACAGAAACCCGCAGTGCGATTTTCTGTCGACCCTGCCCACCAGATTTTAGAGTGCGGACCGAATGCTCCGTTCGTGGCGTTGTTGAGTATACGATGATCTGTGTGCGGTCCGGTGGCCCATTGATCTGGACGGCCTCAAGATAGTTTAGGGTCCTTGGATCATCATGAAGACATTAAGTCAATATCAATATTTTGGGTAATAGTCATGAGCACGCTAATAACCAGAGCTTCCACGGTGTCTGTAGCCGGCTTCATTGCGATATTGGTCGCGCTACTAATATTGCGCCCGGCCTATGTGCGGGCAGACGCCGGTCAGCTTAATAGTCGTGTTCAACGTGGTCAGTGGTTAGTCGGCCACGATATGCAGGAGTCCAGAGGGGACCCCGCTCGCGCACTGCTGAGCCACAACCACGTGATGGTCATTGGCGGAATGGACGACGGCTTTAACGCAGGCAACAGCGTCGAGATCTACGACGCCGACCTCGATGCTTGGACGCTCGCCGCCCCCGTACCACGCATTCGCGGTGCGCTGGGCACCGCCGCGGCGCTACCGTCGGGCCAAGTGCTCTACGTCGGCGGCTACTTCAGCGGCGCTGATGATCCGTTCGACCTCAGTGAGGCCAATCTATCCTTCCTGTTCGACCCCGATGGCACGACTTCGCTCCCGGACGGCACTCTGATTCCAGGCAAGTGGAGCAATACCGGCCCGCTCCCCGGAGTTGGAATCGGAAACGTCAACGGAAACGCAATCGTCACCTCCGGTAAGGTAGTTATTGCCGGCGGCATTTCGGACGACTCGAACATCGGCCCGGATTCATACACTGCGAGCCGACACGCCTACGTCTTTACCATCAAATCCGGCAAGTGGAAGCAGATCGAATTGAATGAGCCCCGAGCCATGGTGCCGCTCGTCAAGCTTGGCGATCATCGCGTATTCGTGTCCGGCGGGCGGCAAGTATTCGACTCGAGCGACGGCAATGACTACTACTCGAACACGGCGGAGATTTACGACCCACACCAGAGCGTGTGGGAGTTGACGGCCCCCATGCCGATCATTCAAGACGAGGATGGATGTCCCGCTGTCGGCTCGTGCGCGAGCCTCAAGCCAGGATCGCGGTTCGGGCATATTCAGCATGTCCTCAGAGATGGAAGGGTGCTCGTTGCGGGTGGCGTGTTAAGCATCTCCGGCAACCCCTACCAGGTGAGGCGCAGCGCCCTTATCTTCGACCCAACCCTTGGTACCTGGGTTCGAACCGCGAACATGCCGGTCGGCCTCGTCTACGCAATCAGCTCGGACCTATCCGACGGTCGAGTTCTCGTGTCGGCCGGGTCGAGTGATGGCTTAATTGACAACTTTCATGCGTGGATCTTCAATCCCCTCGACGAGACATGGACACCCGCGGCGCCCATGCCGTGCATCGTGCTCGACGACATGGTCGCTATAGCCTATGGCGTGCCGCTGGGAACGATGGCTCTACCGTCTTCGAGTTATGAAATGCAAACTGGTGTTACGCGTCTCCAAGACGGGCAGCTGGTCTTCTCAGGAGGGTTTAGCAATGAGGTAATCGGCGGCGTCTTGGGGACTTTCAGCATGAGGACTTACGTCTACAATCCCAAACAGCCTACAAGCGAAATGTCTTGCCCCGCATCGACCTTGTGACCCGCGGCTTCGGCCCAGAAAACCCTTTGTTCCTCGCGGCGTTCATACGCGTTCATGCCAATCGACCAAGTCGTACGATCGCACAATTTCGTGGGTCCCTTCCATCGTGCAAGCCCACGAGGCTCGCGGCGCGCACTTCTACTTCAAGCTGCGGGATTGTCGTCCACTTTCACGCTCAGACGCGGAGCCACGTGTTGCGAAATTATTCATCAGAGCAAGCTGCGGGCACAGCCTGCAATTGACAGTCGTGATCGGCGACCTTTTACGCGGATCTGTACCGCAGCGTCGAGCCTCAGAACGTCCCCTCGGCCCAGAGTGGCGATTCGTTTGCGGCGTAGAGCCCGATAGGAGCAGACGAATGCGCGCCGGCCGCTCGGATAAACCCTCACTCCGAAGCACGCAGGTGCTGGTCCCAATAAATGCATTGGAAATTACCGGTGCCTAAGTAGGGAAGGGATTTGATCGTGTCCTGGCGCAGGATTCTCGTTGTCATGAGCACTCAGTCGGTGAGTTACCAGGACGTTACCACGCACGATCGTACCTCTCCTAGATGGTTCGGGCAACAAAGCAAAACCCTAGGAATAACCCATTGAAACTGCATACTCCAGCGCAGTCAGGCGCAATGGGGAGCAGCGGACTAATATAACTACGAACCAGGGGGTCGGGAGTTCGAATCTCTCCGGGCGCGCCAAATAATTAATAGTTAGCTGTATGCCCGTAACGCTGTCCGATATCGAAGCCAGGTACTCGATAGGTACAGATCCGCGTAAAGGGTCGCCGATCACGACCGTCAATTGCAGTCTATGCCGCGGCTTTCTCTGATGAATAATTTCGCAACACGTGCTCCGAGGCCGAGCCGTCGGGAGTCGGCCAATATTCCGATGACAGCGCGGAGCCCAGGTAGGCACCGAAATTCTCCCGCCTGCGGCGCCTCAAACTCCGACTATTGATTTCGCGGCAATCATCGTCCCGACTTCCTAGTGCCGCCTTGCGTACATGCCTTAAGTCTCAGAAATTTGCACCTATGATCACCGCGAGCTACATCATTGCGGTTGAGCTACATCATTGCGGTTTTGCGACGAACTCTGCCCTACGCTCAGAACAAAACCTTTTGGGATTGTTCTAATTGCGCTTTTCTTTGCTGTAGCGAGCTGCGTTTCTTCGTAATGTCGGGACGGCTCTCCTGTTGCCAGGATCAGAGCTGAAGGCAATTTGGGTAATCTATCCGGCACGCCGTTCATTGCTTATGCCCTTACCGTATATGGGCAGTCATCCCGGAATGTCGTAGTGCTTCATGCGCCGCGTTGCACCATCACGCCAGGGTAGTAGAGCTAAAAGCCGATCAGCCAGCATCAAAATCTCGCCTTTCCAACCGCGCTAGTCCAACGTGAATCCGAATGCTTTGGGAGACCAGAAATTTAATCTCAAATTGTGAGCTTCTGGGTGCCCGCACCCCGAGACCCTTGACGCGCACTATCCGCGACGAGAGATCGATCGGCGCGTAATCCGAAAGCTGCGCCAAATTCCCCATCTCGCTCAACTCGAGAAATGTATTGCGGCGACCGATTGCGGGGACATTGACACTTCAATGCTGAACGCTCCGGTCTTCTCTTCAATCGGAAGCGGTTGGCTCTGGAGTTGCGATAAGCTCTTGAGCTCATCGACGGTCGCGGCGCTTAAATATTCGGGCATGCCCATTTGTTCCCAGTGACGCTTGGCATTGGCGTGCTCAAGGTCAATCCGCTGAATGGACGCTATCGTTGCGGGCTTCGCGGAATTGAGTGCGAATATAACCTGCTCTGTTTTGATCGGATGGCGCGGCAGCGCGAAGTTCGTCAGCATCAGCGTGGATCGCTGGTCGCCGCGCACAAACCACGCATCGACGGTTTCATGGTTGCCTTCCACCGGTAGCATCTGTGTGCCCAGTTCATGCAGCAGTTGGAAAGCGCGGTAGGCCGGTTTGGCGATACCGTGAATGTTCAGCAGTCCGAAGCCGCCCTGGAACGGTACCGAAGGGAAATAGTTTTCCTCGAAGATATCCGAAAACGTCCAATAGCTGTATCCCTGAACTAGCCCGCTCGCTTCAAGGACTGTTTTGACAATGAACGCGGCAGCATAGGGATCGTCATGCATCGGATCGCGTGGATTGGAGGATGTACACCACTCCGTGTAATAAACTGGCAGATCGCCAGCCTTCTTTCGCACATCGCGGACCTGTTCGCGCAGGATGCTGCGGGTACTGTCCGCCAATTGCGTTACGGTGTCGTCACCCGGCTTGCCGAACGCATCCGTCGGATAGTGATGCGTACTGATGAAATCGACCGGCAGGTTGTTCGCTTTGCAGAAATTCTGGAAATCGTCGATCCAGGCGTTGGCCGCCGTCGCCGGGCCGCCGACCTTGAGCATCGTGTCGACGCCTTTGATCGCCTCCGCGGTGTAGCGGTACAGCTCGAAATAGTCGCTCTGCTTTCCGCTGCCGAACGCCCTCAGGTTCGGCTCGTTCCAGACCTCGAAGAACCATTGCCGCACTTCGCCCAATCCGTAGCGCTCCACCCAATGGCCCACGAGCTTTCTGATCAGAACGGCCCACTGCGCGTAATCCCTTGGGGGCGTGACATTGGCGCGATAGTGAAAAATCGTTTGATCGCCCGATGACAGGATGGACGGCATAAAACTCAATTCGACAAAGGGCCTCATGCCGATTGAAAGAAGAAAATCGAAAATCTGGTCGGTGTTGAAAAACGAGTAGAAAAACCTGTCACCCTCGCCAACGAGCGTACCCATGTCGTCGCCCAAAATGCCGTGAAAGCGAACATGCTGCATGCCAAGATCGTCATGAGCTTGCTTTAGTTGCGCTCGCCAATCGGCGCGCAAAGCGAGCGTTGCGTGGCCGCTGCCGACCGTATGTTCCCAGAAATGAGGAAAGTCCGTGACGCGCCCGCTTAGGTCACTGGAGAACGTAGCCGTCACATTAGCCGATCCTTGATTCGGTCCGCTACACGCAGCGCGTTGGCGATGATTGTCAGCGTGGGATTGACCGCCCCGATCGACGGAAAGAAGCTGGCGTCCGCGATATAAAGGTTATCGATTTCGTGCGCCTTGCAATCGAGGTCGAGGACCGAAGTCGCGGGATCGAGGCCGAAGCGGGCTGTTCCGGCCTGGTGTGCCGTGCCACCGATCGGAATGTCGCTTCCCAAGTAAAGGCTGCGCTCCAGCAGGATCGAATGTGCGTCGGCTTTGCTCAGTATTTGCTTGAGCTTTTTCTTGAGCCGGTGATGGGCTTCCATATTGCCTTCGGTGAGGTCCAGAACGACGCGCTTGCCGTCGTATCGAATACGATTCTCCGGCCGCGGCAAATCCTCGCTCGACAGCCAGAAATCCATTGAGTGACGCGCCATCTGGGCGAACGGCATTTTCGGCACCCATTCCAGCCAACTCGGGAGCGCTTCGCCCCTGATCTGCGCGCCATGCGACGTGGCGCACATCTGTATGAGGCCGAGGGGATAGTCCCAATCGTTCGACCCGAAGTAGAAGTCCGAGATAGCCAGCGTCTTCTGGAATACCGTGTTGTTGGGTTCGCGCATCAGAGCCATCAGGACGGACTGGTTGTGGCGCATGTAGTTGCGGCCGACCTGGCCAGAGCCATTGGCGAGACCATTGGCATGTTTGTCGTTTGCGGAACGCAGCAGAAGCAGCGCGGACGACAGCGCCCCGCAAGCGACAACTACGATATCGGCCGAGTAGCGCTCTTCGCTGCCGTTGCGCGTCACGGCGACCTCCGTAATGGTACGGCCTTTGGCGTCCGTTCCAAGCCTGGAAACATACGCGTTGGTCAGCAATGTCAAATTGGAATGCAACTTGAGCGCCGGATCGACACACATAACCTGCGCGTCCGCTTTGCCGTTGAGAAGGCAGGGAAATCCGTCGAACGCGTCGCAACGGATGCAGGTGCTGGTGGGCGTGACTTTGCCGTCCTTCTCGTCCAGAAGAATGCCGAGCGGCAGATGAAACGGGTGCAGCCCGTCGCTCACCAGAGCATCGTGCAGCGCCTGGATACGCGGCTCGTGCGAAACAGGCGGATAGGGAAAGGGATCACTTGAAGGCGGCTCGCCCGGATCCTCGCCACGTTGGCCGTGAACGTGAAACAGTCGCTCGGCCTCGGCGTAATAGGGCTCAAACACGTCATACTTGAGAGGCCAGGCGGGAGAAACACCGTCCTTATGTCGGACGTCGTCGAAATCGCGCTCGCGCATTCGAAAGAGCGCTGCGCCATAGACCTTTGAATTGCCGCCGACATAATAATGCAGGCCGGGATGAAAGGTCTCGCCATCCTTGTCGTACCAGGTCTCATCCGCCTGATAGGCACCGTCCACGAACACCGTCTGTGAATCCCAATTCGCACGCGAACGTGGCAGGTAATCACCGCGCTCAATCAGCAGGATGCGTTTGCCGGTTGGCGCAAGGCGCTGCGCAACGGACGCGCCGCCCGGACCGCTCCCGATGATGACGACGTCATAGTGTGTCGCCAACGCCGTCAACCATTGGTCGAGAAGCCCGGGTAGAGCGTCATGCCGCCGTCAACAAAGAGCGTCGTGCCGACAACGTAATCGGAATCATCGGATGCTAGCCAAACGGCGGCCCGTGCAATGTCTTCGGGCAGTCCGATCCGTCCATAGGGGATGAGTGTCAACAAACTCTTGAGCGCCTCTGGTGTATCCCAGGCGGAGGTATTTATCGGCGTCTGTATTGCGCCGGGTGCGATGCCGTTGACGCGAATGCCCTTGGGAGCGAGCTCCTGTGCCATGCTCTCCATCAGCAATTTTATGCCGCCTTTCGAGGTCGCGTAGTTTGCATGCCCTGCCCACGGAATCACCTGATGCACGGAACTCATGCAAATGATTTTTCCCGCCGCGCGCGATACGGACGGAACAACGCCGCGGCGGAGAAACTCGCGAATGGCCGACCGCGCACACAGAAATTGACCGGTTAAATTGATGCCGAGGACTTTGTTCCACTTCTCTAGGGTCATGTCGGCGAAAGGGGAGTCGCGTTGCAGGCCGGCATTGTTGACGAGAATGTCGATGGTTCCGTACTCGCGCACGGCGCGGTCGAACATTGTTTCAACTTGATCTTCAGCGGAGATATCAGCCTTATGCGCGATGGCATTGCTGCCGGACCGGCGGATTTCATCCACTACCGCGTTCGCGGCGTCGTCGCCCTCGACATAATTTACAACCACGTCTGCGCCCGCCGCGCCAAGCGCTATCGCGACGCCCTTGCCGATGCCGGAGTTGGCCCCGGTTACGAGCGCTTTCTGTCGGGCCAAAGGCTTGTGATCGGACATAGGCTGAGTATTCCGGGCTGTCGGAGGAAGTGAGGCGCATACGCACCGGGCCGCTGCCGCAGCTATAACTATATAAAACTCGTGTAAGCCACAAAGGTTCCGACTGCTTTCATTGTATCGCGGGAAGGGTTCAAGAGCCCGGGTAGGCTAATTTCGCACCATTTGGCCGCCCGAACGTATATCTTTGAGAGCGCGATGTCCTATCTGCCAAACAATCTGCCAGCGTCATGACCAAGACTGGTCAGAAAAAACATGTCGTCATTATTGGCGCCGGCTTCGCGGGCGTGCAAGTTGCGCGCGGACTCGGCGCCGCCGGTGTACGTGCGACGCTGCTCGAGCAGCAAAACTATCATCTATTTCAGCCGCTTCTCTATCAGGTAGCAACGGCGGCCTTATCGCCGGCGGACATCGCGGAACCTGTGCGAAGGATGCTGCGTCGCTTTGCCAGTATTGAAGTGCTTTTGGGGGAGGTGACGGGCATTGATGTCGCTTTGCGCCGTGTGACGCTCGCGGATGGGAAATCAATTCCTTACGGTATTTTGGTGCTCGCGGCTGGCGCGACACACGCCTATTTCGGTCACGACGAATGGGCCGAGTTCGCCCCCAGTCTGAAGTCCATCGCCGACGCGCGCAGAGTGAGATCCCGGTTGCTTCTTTCGTTTGAACAGGCAGAAATGAGCGACGACCCGGTCGAGCGCAAGCGTTTGATGACGTTCGCGGTCATTGGTGGCGGCCCCAGTGGCGTCGAGCTTGCGGGGGCTATTGCGGAGCTCGCGCGATATACGCTTGCGAAGGATTTCCATCGTATCGATGCAAAATCGACCACCGTTCTTCTTTTGGAAGAGGGCCCGCGAATACTCCCCGCCTTTCCTGAGGAACTCGCGCGCTATGCACAACGCAAGCTGGAGAGCTTGGGCGTGACAGTGCGGGTAAATTGCGCCGTCAAGGACATATCACGGGTTAGCGTTATGGCGGGCGGTGACACCCTACCGATCGGCGTTGCGATTTGGGCTGCAGGTGTGGAGGCATCGTCAGTCGCTAAACTGCTTGGCGTAGCGACTGACAAGAGCGGACGGGTAAAGGTCAATGGCGATCTCTCCGTTCCGGGCTTGCCAGATGTCTACGCGTTGGGTGACGTCGCGCTGGTTCTTGACACGGCCGGCAAGCCTTTACCGGGGCTTGCGCAAGTGGCTAAGCAGGAAGGCTATTATCTTGGACGGTCGCTCGTAAGAAAAATTCTTGATGGCGCTGCGACGCGGGACTTCGTGTTCCACAATCGCGGCAATGCAGCGATCGTAGGGCGGCAGTGCGCCATATTCGACTTCGGACGGTGGCGCCTGAAGGGCGTGTGCGCATGGCTCTTGTGGGCACTGGTCCATATCTATCTCCTGGCAGATTTTCAGCATCGCCTCTTGGTCGCTGTGCAATGGCTTTGGCGATACGCGACCTACGATCGTGGGGCGCGGCTGATCGACGAGCCTGCGCGGCGCGCGCGCTGCGATTACGCACCGGATGGAAAGTAGGGGTTTGTGCGGTTCGTGTTGGAGGAGGCGCCCGATGCTCACTGTCCTGATCGAGTTCGCCATACGCTGTCTGATGGTGGCTCTGTTTCTGCCCTTCAGCGCGCTGGACAAGGTCCTGAATTTGAAAGTGGCGATCAGCCAAGCATCTCAGGCGATTCCGAACAGGCTGTTCGCGATCCTTCTGATCGCCGGTGGCTTCTTCATTGAAGTGTTTATGTCGCTTGCGCTTGTGACGGGGGTCGCCGACCGATTGGCGGCGCTGATCCTGGCCGGTTACTGCCTGCTCACGGCGCTGTTGTGGAAGCAGTTCTGGACCAAGCCCGACTTTCGGCTGAAGGGTGCGAGCAACGGCAGGGATGTCTTCTGGGACTTTCTGAAAAACGCGGCACTCGCGGGAGGCTTTCTTCTGCTTGCCTTTGGATCCAACGGTTCGGGTGTTCAGCAATTTCTGCACCACCCTTTTGCTTCGTCGCAACCCTACGCAACTGTTCGGAGTGGAATCCAGTGAGCGCGAAGCCGACCATACACTATTGGCATCTGTGGACGGATGCCGAGGGTGTGAGCCGCCAGACACAATGCGCGATGACGGAGTTCGATCTGAAATCAATAAAGCCGCCCGCCGATCCACAGTGGCAGGGCAAAAGATTGAGCGGGCAGATGACAACTCTTGTGACTGTTCTACCTGTCGGCTGGATCGGCACATGGCATGAGAATCCCAAGCCACAATGGATCGTCCCGCTCTGCGGACGTTGGTTCGTCGAGTCGATGAACGGCACGCGTGTCGAGATGGGACCGGGGGAGCTATCTTTCGGCGGCGACCAGAATTGCCGCGAGGTAGACGGTAAACTGGGCCATCGTTCGGGAACGGTGGGCGACGCACCCGCCGTTTTGATGGTTATTCAGCTCGACGATGGACCCGCGCCGTTCTCTCCATGCGCATTCCGGTGAACCTATGAAGGGCGTCGATATTATCGATCCGAGATTCGCCCATTACGTCCTCGACAACGCGCCGCTTGAGGAACTCGCCGGGGGATTTCGCTGGATCGAGGGACTGGTCTGGATGGGTGACGCGAAATGTCTGCTGTTTCAGGACCTTCCGCGCGACCGCACTATGCGCTGGATCGAGGACGCCGGGGTCTCGGTCTATCGTGCGCCATCGGCTTACGCCAATGGACAGACGCGGGATGTGCAGGGGAGGCTGATTTCCTGTTCGCACCGCGAGCGGTGCCTGTTTCGGACCGAGTTGGATGGCTCCGTCACGCGGCTGGTCGACCGGCACGACGGCAGGCGCCTCAACTCACCGAACGATGTCGCGGTCAAGTCCGACGGCTCGATCTGGTTCACCGATCCGCTCTACGGTATTCAAAGCGACTATGAAGGCGGCCGGCAGGTTTCGGAGCAACCACCCGCGCTTTACCGCGTCGATCCGCAAACGGGCGATATCGCCGTGGCGGCGGGCGACTTCGATGGTCCAAATGGCCTTGCGTTTTCGCCCAACGAGCGCCGCCTCTATGTCGCCGAAACCGGCGACCAGACCTCGGCCAATCCCAAGCAATATATTAGGGTCTTTGATGTGATGCCGGACGGCGGCCTGCGCGGCGGCGATGTCTTTCACAAAATAGAACCGGGCTATGCAGACGGGATGTGCGTCGATGACGAAGGCAACCTCTGGTCAAGCGCGGCCGACGGCGTTCATTGCATCGCTCCGGACGGCAAGCTGCTGGGCAAGATCCTCGTCCCGTATCGAGTATCCAATCTGGCGTTCGGAGGATTGCTCAGGAACAGACTTTTCATCGGAGGCTCGCACACCCTTTATGCGATTTTCCTCAACCGCCGGGGCGCAGCGCGGCCATGACCGCCGACGCATCGCGCATCGGTAGGCTCGCCCGTTTCGGCCTCACCACTGCCGATGCCAAATCCGCCGCCAAATTCTATGAAGCAGCCTTCGGCTGTCGGCCGATCGCAACAGACCGCCTCGGCGGCCCGGACTTCGAGCGGCTGATGTGTGCAACCGGTGGCGCGGATCGAATCACGCTCAATCTTGGACGAGAAATCATCGAACTCTTGCAATTCGATTTCCCGGGGGAACCTTATCCGCGCGCATTGCCATCGTCCGATCTTGTATTCCAGCATTTTGCGATTGTGGTTGCTGACATGACGCGGGCATTCCAACGGCTCTCGGCCATTGCAGGCTGGACTCCGATTTCGACCGGCGGCCCGGAACGCCTGCCTGCATCGTCGGGCGGGGTCGTTGCGTTCAAATTCCGTGACCCAGAAGGTCACCCCCTTGAATTGCTGGCATTCCCGGGCGACGCACGTTCAAATTGGCAGCGCGTATCACCCGAGGAGATTTGTCTCGGCATAGATCACTCTGCGATCAGCATCTCCGACAGTGCCGCCAGTATCGCTTTTTACCAAAATCTCGGGTTGAGCGTCTCCGCGCGCTCTTTCAATCATGGCTGTGAACAGCAAAGGCTAGATGACGTTCCCGACGCCCAGGTTGATGTCACGGCGCTCTCGCCGCGCTGCGCGACCCCACATCTCGAATTGTTATGCTACCGCGGGATGCAGCAACGCCCCACATCAACTCTAAGAAGCAACGATATCGCAAGTTCGCATCTTGTCTTCGAGCTTGCCAAGAGTTCAACCACGGTAGACGGCCGGACCACGGTGCGTTCAATGCGCGACCCGGATGGGCATGCTTTTCTAATCGCCTCATAAACGCGTCGCCTCGTCGCTGGCGCCGCCTCAAATGACTCGGATCAGCTCGATGTCATGCCGAGCTCGTGCATGATTTCGGCAGCCTTATCCTTGACTGCCTGCCCCTTGGCGACGCCGCCCGCATAGTCTTCCTTTTCAATCGCGCTGGTGGCTTCCGTCCATGCTGATTTGAGCGAGCTGAGACCCGCCTTGGCCGACTCGAACGACGCTTTGCTGACTCCCTTAGGCAGCCGCCGCGACTTCGAAAGCTCGTCGACGCGCGACTGTATCGCTGCGACCATCTTCGGCACATCAGCGCTAAAGCTGCGCCATTGCTGTTTTGTATGTGCGAGCTTGGTGTCCTCCTCCTCCTGTTTGCCTATGGCGGCCTGCTGTAGATTGGCTACGGCGGTGGTAGCCGCCGGCGCGTCTGCGAGCACCCTCTTGTAGTCGCCCTTGGAGAGATTGTCCTTAAGTGTGTCAACCTGTGCTTCGACAGACTGTAGTCCGTCGGGCGTATATTTCGCTGCAGCATCGTGTGCGCTCGCGAGCGCCGCGTTGATATTCGCCACGGCGCGTTCAGCCGGTTCTTTCTGACTTGTGCAGCCGAAGGCAATCAGGACAGTCACGCTCGCCGCAAGCCATTGGGATTTAGTCATCACGCGAACTCCTCAAAGTTATTATTGACGCACCGTTCGCTGAGCCTAGAGCTTCACGGCGCCCGCGCAGGCGATCCGGGGTATCCGTTTTATAGGTAGCCAAGATTAAACCCGCTTCGCGCCGACGTCACGCGTTCTTCGGGAAAGCAGCACCGCTGTCGACCGGCGGGACGAAAAGCATGCATCTCCGAGGGGCACATCAACACCACGCTGCTGGGAGAAGTCAGATACCTTTGGAGGTGGGTTAGGGTGGGCCGTGGGTTGCAAACCCCGCGCGCTTCCTCTAACGGCATCGGATCAGCTGGCTGCCCTGCGTTTCCAGGTCTGTAGGTGCTGGCTTGGCATTTTAGCTGCGGTCATTCGTATTCGTTTGTAACAGTGTTAAGTTGCGGCTTGGAACGGGAATTGATCGATGCGCGTACTCATCGTTGAAGATGACAAGAAAATCGCTGCCTTTGTCGTAAATGGACTGAAGCAAAGCGGTTTTTCCGTGGACTGCGCTTCCGACGGCGATCAAGCGCTGTCCCACTTTCGCACGGTGGCTTACGATGCTGCGGTGCTTGACGTCATGCTTCCGAAGCTGGACGGGCTCTCGCTCCTGCGCCGACTGCGCGACGAAAAGAATCTCGTCCCGGTTCTCATTCTAAGCGCCAAGGCAAGTGTGGAAAATCGCGTCGCAGGGCTGCAGGCCGGCGGGGACGATTATCTAACCAAGCCCTTTGCGTTTTCCGAGCTGTTGGCGCGTGTTCAGGCATTGATTCGACGCGCTACGCACGTTGCGGAACCTGCCAAGTTGTCCGCTGGAGATGTAACGATGGACTTGCTTAGTCGCGAGGTCACTCGGTCAGGGCAGACAATAGAGTTGCAGAGTCGCGAATTTGCCTTGCTCGAATTAATGCTGCGGAATCCGGGCCGGCCGATCACCAAAACCATGATCTTAGAGCACATCTGGGACTACAACTTCGATCCGCAGACCAATGTCGTGGATGTGTTGGTACATCGCCTGCGCGTGAAAATGGACAAGGACTTTCCGGTGAAGCTTATTCAGACCATTCGGGGAGTAGGCTATGTTCTCAAAGCTTCCTAGACGTTTCTTTCGAAGTTTCACGGTTCGCCTAAGCCTCTGGTACGCCGCCACATTTACCCTTAGTGCCGGCGTTCTCTTCAGTCTTCTGTACGTCCTATTGGCTGCGGCGCTGGAACACAATGACCACGAAATTATCGAGACGCGCCTCCGTGCTTATGCGGCCGTGTACGATAATGGTGGTCTTGCGGCCTTGCAGGAGTTTGTCGAACGCGCTCGCGAAGCTGATAAGACTCGATCGTTCTTTGTTCGGGTAGCGGGGCTCGCCGGAACTGTATTGCTGATGAACGTTCCTGACGATTGGGTCCAATTTGACGCTGCGGCGCTGCAGCCGGGCGGTGATCTGTCACACCTGGTGTGGTTACGGATACCACGGGATGAGGAAAGTGACCTGACCATTGCATCATTGCGATTGCCGGACAACTCGATACTCGAAGTCGGCCGCAGCACTAGAAACCGAGAGTCGGTCCTGCAGCCCTTTCGCCGAAACTTTGCGGCGGTAATGACACCCACGCTGCTGCTCGGCGTGCTGGGCGGGGCGTTGTTCGCCCATCGGGCGACCAAGCCGGTGCGAGAAGTGGTCGCCACCGCACGCGCGATTATTGATACCGGCGACTTCTCGGCTCGTGTGTCCACTACCAAGGATCGAACCGAATTGGAGGATCTGGCGCACCAGTTCAACCGCGTGCTCGATAAGAACCAAGCGCTGATTCAAGGGATGCGTCAGGCGCTCGACAATGTGGCACACGACTTGCGCACACCACTCACGCGCCTTCGGGGCGCTGCCGAACTCGCCGTACAACAAACGCCCGACTCAGCGGCGCGCGAGGCCCTAGCGGATTGCGTGGAGGAATCCGATCAGGTGCTCACGATGCTCACGGCTCTCATGGATATCACGGAAGCCGAATCGGGCGTCATGTTCTTGCACCGTACTCCCACGCCGATTAACGAACTGCTTGGCGGTGTAATAGATCTCTACCAAATGGTGGCGGAAGAAAAGCGCATTTCGATTGCAACCGACTTTACGACGCCCTGTGAAGCTTTAGTAGACGCGGTGCGTATGCGGCAGGTCTTCGCCAATCTACTGGACAACGCATTGAAATATTCCGCGGACGGCGGCTCGGTGAGGCTGTCGTGCGCCACGACGGACGGAACTATCGCCGTTCGCGTCAGCGACGCGGGGATCGGCATTCCGCCGGCCGAACAACCGCTCATCTGGAACCGGATGTATCGCGGCGACAAAAGTCGGACGCAACGGGGATTGGGACTTGGCTTGAGTTTGGTTAAAGCAATTGTCGAGGCGCACCACGGCGCAGTATCGGTCGACAGTGAACCAGGCAGGGGAGCGGCATTCACCGTTGTTCTTCCCGCGTCCTAGGGTTTGCAATGCATGGCAGCGCGAGTAGGACTATGAGTCACTTCAAAAGCCGACTATGCCCTTGCCTGCGCGCGGCACCACGCGCGCGATATCCGCGGTTGCGACCCAGCCGCTGCGGCCCATGTCGGTGTGTACGAGCGTAAAATCCCGGAGCTCCGTGTCCACCGTCAGGATCTGTGCCTCGCGTAACGTCATCAGCGAGTCGGCCATTGACGCAGGGGCAACCCGGGCCGGAGTCGCGCGCGCAATGACCACCGCTTCACTCATCATCGGCCATATGGCAAGCGCATTGCATAGCGTGACGGCCATGAGCGCGAAGCCGGCAGCGGTGCAGGCGCCCAGCGCAAGCCGCCGTCGCGGATACTGGCGCGAGAGTAGGAGACTCACGCCAACCATCAGCACACCGGCGCAGCCGAACCAGAAGAGGGCATTGGGGCTCGCAAGTTTGCTCGCTTGACGTTCGAACCAAGTACCGGTAATCGGCGGTAGCGTGGCCGTTGTGCGCACAAAGCGCAGATTCGCGCGGATGTCAGGATCATTCGGTGCAAGCAAGCGGGCTCGCTCATAGTTGAGGACCGCCATCCCGGGCCTGCCATCGCGGGCGTAGGCATTGGCCAGATTGAAGAGGCGAGGCGCGGAATATCCGGCGCTTGTTGGGGGCGGCACGGCGGTTGCCGCGTGCGCGAGACCCGCGCCGAGCGCGAGAGTGAGGAGAGCGATGGTCATGCGAGCGGTCATTGTGTCGGCCTCTCTTTCAATTGGCGAAGGACGACCTGCTTCCAGTGCGCAAGATCACCGACATCTTCATCACTACCCGAGTAGGTCGCCTCATCCGCGCGGGCAAAGAGTTGGCGGACATCGTTGCCGTCAGGACCCAGATGCGCATCAATGTCTTCGAGTCCTATGCTTTGAGCTGCGACCTGCCACCGCGCGGCCAAGGCCTGCCGTAGGGCTGAGCGCGCCGAACTGAAAAAGACCTGTATGTCGCGCGCGGCAGCAGCGGTATCCATTTGAGCGAGCCACGTTGCAGTGGCCTGCGCGGTAGCGCGTTGGAGCGCCGCGTCACCGTCATTCGCGGCTTGTTCACGGCGACGCAACCAAAACCAGGCGCCGATGAATGCGAGTGCCAGAGCAGACGGGACGGCCAGGAACGGCGGTTGAAAATATCGTGGCACCAAGGACGCCACCGAATTGCCGGTGTCGGCGTGATCGGGTCTCAGGCCCGGGCTTACGAACGGAACGGCAGGTGCCGTTCCTGCGCCGACATTCTGCGCCAGGGAATTGGCAGCGGCTTTGCCCGCGACATCGGCCATGACCGTTACGTTTACAGGCGGTGTGAGTGCGGTCTCATAGCGGCCGGCGTCCGGGTCGAAATAACTGAATGCCAGCCCGGGCAGGATTTTAGTGCCAGGCTCTCTTGCGATGACGGCCTGCTCGAATACTTTCTCACCGCGGTAGCCCGTGGCGTCAGCCGCAGTGAAGGTCGCCGTCGGCGGGTAGGTTTTCCAGTCGTCAACGCTGCCGAGCATGGCACTGCGCACGCGATCAAAATTGCCGGCGCCAGACACGTGCAGTCGTAGTGTCAGAGGATCCCCGACTGTGGTGCTGGCGGCTGAGAGCTCGCTGCTAACCTTGAAGTGGCCCACGGCGCCGGTGAAGCCCTCGGGGCGGTTTTGCGTAGGCAGAGCCATTACGCTAATCGTCGCCGGGGGGCTTGTTAGAGTGATTTCCTTTTCTGTGGTACCACCACCGAAGAAGTTTTGGAAAAACGGGTCGTTGAAGACATCGTTGAGGGCCGGGTCCCGGAAACGATTTGCTGCAGCAGGTCGCATCGTTTGCATGCGTACCGTCAGTGGAGTATCGATCGTGAGCGACGTCGTGCCGGGCTTTACGGCAGCGAGCGCACTGTGCCAAGTCAGCACTGTAAACGGTTGCCCGCCGATGATCTCCTGCGCCTCCTCTGGCTTAGTTGAAAGATTGTTCAATGTAAAGAAATCTCCGGCGAACGAGGGCAGACCGTTCAGCGTGGCAACCAAGCCATCTCGCAGTCCGACTTGGATGTCCA
>Ga0302177_10000465_pt1 | contig 31473 bp, 23 predicted proteins | sample I_Palsa_E1_2_FD_198780 | JGI IMG/M metagenome (GOLD analysis project Ga0302177, IMG submission 198780) | Peat permafrost microbial communities from Stordalen Mire near Abisko, Sweden - I_Palsa_E1_2 | ecosystem: Environmental > Terrestrial > Soil > Palsa > Peat permafrost | place: Sweden... | reverse complement strand
GGCGAAAAGCTCCGCATCCCTGTCCTTCGATAAACTCAGGATGACACGAGCCCAAACTCTGTCACCCTGAGCCTGTCGAAGGGTTGCATAAAATAAAAGCCGCTAACGCGGTTTTTTTATTAGCGGCGGCTGACGAGAACGATTGAATGGCCGGTGTGATCGGTTAAAAACTCCAGGCCTTCCATCATCCATGTATCCAGGCCATCGCCGGAATGTTTAGCGACTTCACGCACCACGTGGACGCGATCGCGTAACCACGCAAGTTCGCTCCGCGTCGTCGTCGGGAAGATCGCGACTTCGCAATCCTCGCATTGGTATCCGTATTGCACGGACGCGGCTTCGTGCACAAACACGAAGGCCCCCGCTTGCGCGGGAGCCTTCGCTGGTGTCTAACTCGAGCGCGCTCGCTAGAGCTTGATGTTCACCGTGAGGTAGGCATTGATCGGCGGCGGGATTACGCCCGCGGCCGATCCGTCGCTTGGCGCGTACGACTGCTGCTGCCAAGGTTGCAGGGTCGTACCGTTGGCGGCTGCACTGTACAGCGAGGTGTTTCCTGGGTTTGCGAAGCCCGAACCGAATTGGTAGTTCGAGACATACGCACCGTTCGCGAAGTACGAGCAGACGGTGGAACCCGGCGGATAGGCCGAGGTCCACGGCTCCTTCGAACCACCGAAGCAGGTGTGGAACAGATTAGCTACCGTGAGGTTTATCGAAACCTTCGGTGTGAGATCATAGCTAATCGCGATGTTCCCAACCACGATGTTCGGGTTGTGGTACGCTCCGATCGTGTCAAACGATCCCGTTTGCGGATTCGGAATGAACAACAAACCGCTTGGCGTCGCGCCTTGACCAATCAGCGACGTGTACGCGCATTGGTTGGGGCCGGCGCTGGGTGACATGTCGACCGCGGTGCAGAGGCGTGGATCCACGCCCTCGACCGTGAACGGCGAACCGTACGACGAACCGGTGCTGAGCTGGAGGCTCGGCGTGACGGCCCATTTGTCGTGACGGTAGTTGAGGATCAGCGTGGTCACCCACGGGATGTCGTAGAGACCCAGGCCCGTATTGACGCCCGGGAGTGCGACATCGCTAGGCGGCGCGTACCAGCCGTTGGGATCCAACAGCCCTTGCTTGGGTGCGCTGAAGTACGGATTGGTTATCGAGCCGGCAGGGCACGCCGACGCGACACCAACCGCACCGACGCCGGTTGTCCCGGTGAAGCAGGGGAAGTTCTGCGCCCCGCCCTTGGCCAACGCGTTGTAGTCCGAGATCGCCGTGTTGTAGTAACCAATCTGGTTGGCGCCAAGGTTGTTCACCAAGCCCGATTGGAACTGGACTTTCGCGTTGGTGTAGGTCACTGCCAGCTGCCCTGAGAGACCGTTCTTCGAGAAGTCACCTTTGGTGATGGCTGCCTCGACGCCGTAACTCTTGAACTGTCCCACGGGGACCTGTGTTACGTAGCCGGGGCCGATGAACGACTGCTCTTGGTAGCCGTTGGTGAGGTTATAGAACGGGGTGAGCTTGAAGCTGACATCCGTTCCGCGGATGTGCCGCTCGAGCGAACCGTCGTATTGTGCCGATGTCTGCGACGGCGTGTTGTGGAACGGCGAGAAGAAGCCCAGGTCCATGAAGTTGGCCCACTGAGCCGTGTTGTTGCCGGACTTGTTCAGGTATTGCACCGAGGCCGAGATCGGCGGTTCGATGTAGCGCCCGCCCGAGAAACGCCAGACGGTGTCCGGCGATTCGGTGTAGGTCGCCGAGTAACGCGCCGACCAGTAGTGCAGGTTGTACGAGCTCGGCGAGGCCGCGCTAAACGCCGGTGCCACGACGCCGTCTTGCGTCGTGCCGTTCGGGTGAACGTAGCCCGTTTGCGGCGTTCCGGTAATACCGCCGATGTACGCGTTGCAGTCCTGGGTTACCGGGATCTCGATTGGAGATGCCGGCGGGAACTGCCCGGGGAGTAGTGGCGCTGTGTACACGCCCTGCTGACCCGGCGTCGTATTGTAGCAAAAGTTGTTTGCTGCAATCTGCGCGTAGAACTGATCGCCGGCGGTCGTGCTTTGCGGCAGATCGTAGGTATAGTTCTCGAAGCGGATGGCGCCGTTGATCAACCACTTGTCGTTGGGGCGCCATTGGTCGCTTAGCGAGACGTTGAGGAACTTGGGATCGACCGTGTTATACGAGGCGCTCTCTGGGCCATCCCAGATCGTTTCCAAGCTCGCACCGGCTGCCGTTGCGGCCGGGCCGACCGGAGCATAGGCATATGGAACCCCGGTTTCGTTTTGGAATTGGACTCCGGACGCATTGCCCTGAGTCGCCTTGTAGCACGGAAGCGGCGAATCCGGACCAAACGTTTGGCCACCGGTGGTCACCGTTTGTCCCGCATTGGTCCAGCACGTGAACGTGCCGTTTGCTTCGGAGACGATGCCGAACGGCACGCCCGCCCCGACGTTCGTCGTGTTGTTGTCGCGCATCACGGCAGCGTTGGTCACGTTGGCCGTGAATTGGAGCAGGTGCTGACTGTTCAACTGATCGGCGAACTGAAGCTCACCACCGTAGGTGTGCGTGCCGAGCAAGTAGTTGTTGGCAGTCGCACCGGCGGGGTTGCCGTAGATGTAGTCGCCTACGGTCGTCGTCGGACCGGCAAGATTCCAGTCCGAGAAGAACGTGTAGCCCATCACACGCGCGTAGGCGTTATCGCCGATCGCGTGCGTGTACTGCACTTTGGTGATCGCCTGGTTGTTGTACACCGTGTCCGGTGAGTTGGTCGGAAGCTGGGCGTCGAACACGCGATCGGTCGGCGAGTCCGGCTCGTAATAGAGCGACGGCGTCAGGCCGGCGGCCGGCGTTCCGAAGCCAGCGTTGAAGGTGTACGTGTCAACGTACCCCGGACAATTTCCCGTTGCGTTGGGATTCAGACCCGGGTTGCACTGACCGTTGGTCGGTGCGGCGTAGGGAGCACCGTCCATCGGCAATGTGTAGGCGTTGTACCCATTGATGTCGTTGACCGTGCTGTAGAACTGGGTCTTGATGAGCGAAACGTTCCAGAGCACTTGAATGTCGTCGCGCAGTCCATCTTTGCGGGGAACCGCAAAGTGGAGATTGACGACGTTTTCGCGATCTGTGAGCATGCTCGTAAGACCACTCAGCCCCGTGTAGGACGAGAGGCAGAACGCCGGCGGTTGGCCGCCGAAGGCCGGGCTCCCGGCCGGATTCGACGCGGCGATTGCCGCCGTCACCGACGCGGGTGTCGAACCGTCTGCCGTGCTGCATTGTGACCAAGCGCCCGCGCCGGTTGCAATCGGCAGAAGCGCGTTGGTGTACGAGTTGTCGGAGTAGATACCGCCCGGTCCCATGAGACCGACGGCGTTATTGTTGTCGATCAGACGGAAGGATTGGTTGTATCCGCTCAGGCCGACGTAATAGCTGAAGTTACGGTCGGGCGTTGCGCCGCCGGCTTCAACCTTCGCCTGGTGGTAGAACGCGGACGACGCGATGCCGCCGCTCATGCTCGCGTACCCGGGATACGTACCGGTCTTGATGACCTGGTTGATGAAGCCCGAGGTACCGGAGCTTGAGTTCGAGGCGGGGCCGCCGCCGGTATAGACCTGGAGCTGTTCCAGGCCGAGACTCGATTCGGTCGACGCGTTGTAATTGTCGAACGCGCGGTTGACCGGAACGCCGTCGTACTCGAAACCGGTAAAGAACGACTGCGAACCACGAACGTAAACGTTCTGGTTCCAGCCCATTCCACCGATCGTCACGGCCACGCCGGGAACCGACGAGATCGCCGAGTAGGCGGAGTTAAGGTTGCTGCCGCCGCCAAGAGACGCGGACGCCAAAATGGAGGCAGAGTTGACGTTGTAGAGATCCGATCCGACGCTGCCCTTGACGAGCGCACCGGCCGCAGTCGATGTCACCTTCGCGATCGTTTTGAGCGCGGGATGCATTGTGAATGCGAAGGTTTGCGTTTGGTCGGCAAAAACTGTAATGCCGGCCTCGGAGATCGGATTGTATTGGTCTTTATCGATCGACACCGTATATGTATCCGGTGCCAATGCGAGGAACACAAAGTGTCCACTTGCGTCCGTCGAGGATGACGCGATTTGCGATGCCGAGACAACCTTTACGGCAGCTCCGACAACCGGTTTACCGCTGTCGTCTTTGACCGAGCCGGTGATTCCGCCCGTGGTTCCTGCCAGTGCCCATGTTCCCTGAAGCAAGAACGCGACGAGAAGCATCAACGCCACGGCCACCTGACGGATGGTCCGTTTGCTTGTCATTGATAGCCCTCAATTGTTGGTGAGTGACATTCCATTTCCGCAGCATGCGGATTCGTCAACATTCGACCGATTCAAGCGCCGCATTTGCGGCATCTCAAACGAGTCTCAGGCTGACGTGAGGGTCGTTTTTCACCCGACCAAGGTCGCATCCTTTAAGCTAGCTTAAAAAATGGGGGGCCGCTTGGACTAGCGGACCCCTCCAATTCTTAAGACTTTTTCTCAGCTTTTAGACCGCAGCGGCCATCCGTTCCGCGAGCATCGCGGGGATCTGAGAGGGGCGGTCGGCAACCGGTACTCCGGCTTCCTGAAACGCCGCGATTTTGCTCTGGGGCGTGCCGAAAGCGCCTGAGATGATTGCACCCGCATGGCCAAGCGATTTTCCGGGCGGGGCATTGCGGCCGCCGATGAAGGCCACGATCGGCATCCCCGCCAGATGCTCCTTAACGAAGGCCGCTGCGTCCTCTTCATCTGACCCGCCGATCTCACCGCAGATCACGACCGCCTCTGTCTGGGGATCGTTCTTGAACTCCCGCAAGCAGTCGACGAAGGTTGTGCCGATGATCGGGTCGCCCCCGATGCCGACGCAGGTCGATTGGCCGAGGCCCGCGCGCGTCAGCCCGTCCACGACTTCGTAGGTCAGCGTCCCCGAGCGCGAGATCAAACCGACGTTGCCTTCTTTGAAAATATGACCCGGCATGATCCCGACCGACGATTTTCCGGGCGAGATGAGCCCCGGGCAGTTTGGACCGATGATCCGCATGCCGGGGGTCGTCCCAACGACGCGGAGCATGTCGTGGACCGGGACGCCTTCGGTGATGCAAACCGAGAAGCGGACGCCCGCCTCGTACGCCTCAAAGAGCGCGTCGGCCGCCCCCGCCGGCGGAACGAAGATGCACTGATGCGTCGCGCCCGTCGCTGCCAGACACTCTTGGACCGTATTAAAGACCGGCAGCCCATGCTCGGTCTTCTGTCCGCCTTTGCCGGGCGTCACCCCGCCGACGACGTTCGTACCGTACGCCAGCATGCGTCCGGTGTGGTAAGAACCTTCCGCGCCGGTGATGCCTTGCACGAAGACCTTGCTGTTCTTGTCTAGATAAATTGACATTCCTTAGCACCTTTAGTCCTGAGCGACACTGAGCGAGTCGAAGTGGAGTCGAAGGGTCATCGCGCCAACTCCACGGCGCGCTCGGCGCCTTCGTCCATTGTTTCAACCGGCGTCATGCCGGCCTCTTTGAGAATGCGCCGGCCTTCGGCTTCATTTGTTCCGGTGAGACGAATGACGAGCGGAATCTTGCGCGACTTGGTCGTGTTCAGCGCCTCGACGATCCCTTTGGCGACTTCGTCGCCGCGAGTAATGCCGCCAAAGATGTTGATAAAAAATACCTTTGCGCCCGTGTGATTGACAACGAGTTCGTAGCAATTGCGCACGCGCTCGGCATTGGCGCCGCCGCCGACGTCGAGAAAGTTTGCAATCTCCCCGCCCGCGTTCTTGACCGCGTCCATCGTCGCCATCGCCAGGCCCGCGCCATTGGCCATCGTACCGACCGTCCCGGGGAAGGTGCGGAAGTTGCGAATGCCCAGACCCGCTTGCGCCGCGAGCGCTTCATCTTCATCCAGAGGCAACGTCTTCTGCCACTCTTTGAATTCCGGATGGCGGAAGAGCGCGTCGTCATCGAGCTCGACCTTGGCATCGGCCGCCATCACGCGACCGTCTTTTGTCAGGATCAGCGGATTGATCTCGACGAGTTTCGCACCGTAGGTAAAGAAGAGATGGTACATTCCGGCGATGATCGCCGGAAATTGCTTGCGGTAGCCGGCATCGAGCTCGGCCTTGAACGCCAGTTCTCGCCCGACAAAGGGTGAGTAACCGATCGCGGTATCGACGTAGAACGTGTGAAACGATTCGGGGTGCCGCTCATGCACTTCTTCCACGTCCATGCCGCCGAAGCGCGTGACGATGATCGCCGGCTTCTTCGTCGTGCGATCGACCGAGATCGCGCAATAGGACTCGAGCCCGACATCGAGCGTTTCTTCAACCAGCACCGACTTCACCGGTTCGCCGTTCGGATTCTGGCGGTTCGGCGGCATCGGCGTCGCCATGATCTCGGTCGCGACTTTGCGGCCTTCCTCGGGCGTAGTGGCAAATTTGATCTTGCCGGCTTTGCCGCGGCCACCCATCAGCACCTGAGCTTTGATCACCCACTTGCCGGGATTTTTTTCGATGAACGCGGCGACTTCGTCGGGGGTGTTGCAGTGCTGCGAGCGCGGCACCGGTATTCCGCTTCGGCGGAACAGCTCTTTGCCTTGATACTCCATGAGATTCATGGCGTGTTTGTCTTCTCTCCTAGTCTAATTTGCCGAGTAAGGATCGGGCGATGATGATCTGTTGGATTTCCGAGGTGCCTTCGTAGATCTCGGTGATCTTGGCGTCGCGATAGAAGCGCTCGACCGGGAACTCCGTCGTGTAGCCATAGCCACCGTGAATTTGAATGGCTTCGGCCGAGTGCTTGCGCGCCGCGGTCGACGCGAAGAGCTTGGCTTTGCTCGCCTCGATGACGTACGGCCGCCCCGCATCCGCCAGCGCAGCCGCGCGATAGGTCAAGAGGCGCGCCGCGTCGAGGTCCATCGCCATTTGCGCGATCTTGAACGAGATGCCCTCGAAAGCACCGATGGCGCGCCCGAAGGCGACGCGGTCCTTGGCAAAGGCAACCGAGTGGTCGAGACATGCGGCGAGGATCCCGGTCGCTTGCGCGGCGATGCCGATGCGGCCGCCCGCGAGCGCATTCATCGCCGAGCCGAAGCCGTCGCCTTCTGCGCCGAGGAGCGCGCCTTCGGGCACGCGGACGTCGTCGAAGGCAAGATCGCACGTATTGCTGGTACGGATACCGAGCTTTTCCGTGATTTTCTCGACCGTGACGCCGGTCGCGGCGTTATCGACGAGAAACGCGCTGACGCCGTGCGAGCCCCCACCGGCGGTCCGGAACATCGCCATCGTTACGCCGGCGACGCTGCCGTTGGTGCACCATTGCTTGCGCCCGTTCAAAACGAACTCCGCGCCGTCACGCTTTGCATTCGCGCGTATGGCCGCCGCATCCGAACCGCAATCCGGTTCGGTGAGCGCGAACGCGGCAATCATATCTCCCGCGGCGAGTTTTGGAAGCCATTGGTGCTTTTGCGCATCGGTACCCAAACGAGCAACCGCCGAAGCGATCATCGAATGGACCGAGAGTGTGACCGCGCTGCCGGCGTCGACGCGCGCGATCTCCTCGACGGCGAGCGCGTAGGCAACATATCCGGCGCCGACGCCACCATAGGCTTCGGGTACGACGATGCCCATGATGCCGGCGTCGTTAAGCTTGGTGAAGAGCTCGCGCGGAAAGCTGTGCTCGCGGTCCCAGCGCGCGATGTTCGGCGCAATCTCGCGCTGCGCAATTTCCGCAGCGAGCGCGGCAATCTGGCGCTGTTCGTCGGTAAGGTCGAACTGCGCGCGCGCACTCGAATCAATCATGAGGGGGCTGCGCTAGCCGACCTTTACCAGCAACGCATCGCCTTGGCCGCCACCCGAGCAGAGCGACGCGATGCCATAACCGCCGCCGCGCTGGCGCAGCTGATTGATGACGGTACCAACGAGACGCGCGCCCGAGGCACCGATCGGATGACCCATCGCCACCGCTCCGCCAAATACATTGATTTTGGCTTCCCCGATACCGAGATTGCGCGCCGACGTGATAGCCACGTTGGCAAAGGCTTCGTTGATCTCCCAGACGGCAATATCTTCGGCGCGCAGGCCGTGCACATCGAGAAGCTTTTGCGCGGCCATTGCCGGCGTGTAACACAGATAGGGTGAATCCCATCCAACGGTTGCGTGGCCCAGAACCGACGCGATCGCTTTGTAGCCGCGTTCGCGAGCGTAGGATGCGTCGGCCAGGATCAGCGCCGCCGCTCCATCGTTGACACCCGGCGCGTTCCCGGCCGTGACCGTTCCATCTTTTTCGAGCGGTTTGAGTTTGGCCATCGCTTCGTAACTCGCATCGGCACGCACGGCTTCGTCACGATCCACGAGCGTAAACGGCGCATCGTCCTTCGACGGGCTCAGGACTACGAAGGGAGCCCACGACGCATAGTCGAGCGTGAAGCGCTCGGACGGGGTGTGATTCCACATGCTGTTGTCACCCTGAGCTTCTCGAAGGGCGCCGACCGTCGCCGGAACGCGCACGTCGCCGCGCTGCGGCAACGCATCGACGACGACTTTGCCTTTGGCCTTGGTTGCGACACGGACCGGGACGATCTCATCGGCAAACGCGCCGGCTTCGTGCGACGCATGCGCGCGGCGATGGCTCTCGAACGCAAAGCGATCTTGATCCTCGCGCGAGAGACCCAGTTCGCCGGCAACGATACTTCCTTGCGCCGCCATCGTCATCGGAAAATATTGATCCCAAAGGCCGTCGTAAATCATCTCGTCGATCAACGTGCCGTCACCGAAGCGATAGCCGCTGCGTGCGCCCTTGAGCAGATACGGCGCATTGGACATCGATTCCATGCCGCCGGCCGCGATGACGCGATTCGCTCCCGTATTGATCAGGCGCATCGCGGTTGCAACTGCAAGCAAGCCCGAGGCGCAAACCTTGTTGAGCGTTTCGGCCGTGACCGTTTTGGCCAGACCCGATTTGAAGAGCACCTGACGCGCCGGGTTTTGACCGACACCGGCTTGTAAGACCTCGCCGTACACGACGTGCTCGATTTCCGTCGGGTCGATGCCGGCGCGCTGCAGCGCTGCGACCAGGGCCGTGGCGCCGAGCGTGGTTGCGTCAAGAGAGGCGAGCGCCCCACCAAGCTTGCCAAACGGCGTGCGGGCGAGGGAAAGAACGACGGTTTGCGATTCCATGGGACCCATAACGCGCCAGAAGTTCGGGAAGGCTTCAGGCTTTACTTTCCGCCTTTTGTCGCTTATGGAGCGTCCGAACGGCAGATGATGATGCCACCCGGGTCGCAGTGCTCGCTCTCCAGCTGAACGGTCACGTGACCAATGCCATAGCGCTCGAGCACCACCGACCGAAGCCGCTCGAGAATCCGAGCTCCGTGCGTGAGCTGGCCTTCTTCCAGCAGCAGATGTGCGGAGAGCGCGCGCGAACCGCTGCCGATCGTCCACACGTGGAGATCGTGAACGCCGACGATGCCGCCGATCGTACGAATCCGCGACTCGACTTCGGCGGCGTCAACGCCGGCAGGCACCGCCTCGAGCAGCACGTCGCTCGCATCGCGCAAGACACCCGCCACACCGACTACGATAATCGCGGCAACAAAGAGCGAGAGCACGGGATCGATCCAGGCTGCGCCCGTGAACGCAATGATGATGCCGCCGATGATAACCGCGAGCGCGCCAAGGACGTCGCCCGCCACGTGCGCAAGCGCGGCGCGCACATTGTGATTCTCGTGGTGATGGTCGAGCAGCGCCACACCGATCGCGACGTTGACAACGAGCCCGATGGTAGCGATCACCGTCATCATCAATCCATGCGGCTCGACCGGGGCGCGCAAACGGAGCACGGCCTGATACGCCAAGATCGCTGTCGCACCGAGGAGTATCGCACCGTTGAAGAGCGCGCCTAAGACCTCGACGCGGCCGTATCCGAACGTTTTCCGGCGATTGGCCCGTCGCGTTGCGCCGACTGCAGCCAGGAGCGCAATCGCGAACGCGAAGACGTCGATGCACACGTGCACCGCGTCGGTCGTCAAGGCAAGGCTGCGCGATGCAGCGCCGCCCCAGAACTCCAGCGCCGCAACGGCGGCGGAAAGGATCAGCGCAAGGGTGAGGCGACGGCGCGACGACATGACACGCGCGCTACGTTCGCAAGGTCTTGAGCACGAGCAGCCCGAGCATGACACCGAACGAAACGAACGTGCGGCTCTCGGCATCGCGAATCACGCTGGGATTCCACGTGCCCTCGCCGCCTTGCGCCGGCTGCGCGAGCGGAATCACCGGCGGAACGCGTTCGCAATACCGCTCGAATGCCTCGCCAAACTCCGAATGCAAAAAATGTTCTTCGTGCGGAATGATGATCGCATAGACCGCAGCCATCGCCGCAAGCGAACCGCCGACGAGCGCGAGCTTGGTCCCAAAACCGTTCTTCCCGGTGAACGCGAGCGCAAAGCCAAGCGCGGTGATGAAGTTCCCGACGTAGAGTGGGTTGCGCACATACGCATACGGACCGGCGGTCACGAGCTGCGGAGCCTCGACCGCATCGCCGCGCGTCGTCACACCCGAGTATCCGACCGCCCAACAACGCACAAGTTCGCCCGCGATGGCGAGCGGCAAGCCAAGTGCGACACCCGTTGCACTCGGCCGTCCGAAGAGCGCAAGCAATGCCGCGGGAATCGTGAGCAGCAAGCCGCGATTCTTAAAGACGAGCGCTTGCAGATCGTCGTTGTTGGTATCATCCATGGATCTTTAGCTCTTGGCGGCGGCGCGGTAGATATCCCGTATCGACGCCGTAAAGGCGATCTGCGGTTCCCATCCTGTGGCCCCATGCAGTTTGGTCGCATCACCCAGCGAGAGCGGCACGTCGGAGGGGCGCAGTCGCTCGGGATCGTCGCGCACTTCGACCGGGACGTGCGCCGCGATGATCAGTTCGCGCAAGACATCGCGCATCGTGCGTGCGGTACCGCTGCAAACGTTGTAGATCTCGCCCGCCTTTCCGTCGCGAGCCAATGCGACATAGGCGCGGACCACGTCGCGCACGTCGAGAAAATCGCGTTTGGCGTCGAGGTTGCCGACGTAGAGCTGCGGCGGGGCGCCGCCGGCAATCTTGGCGAGCTGGGATGCGAAGCCCGCGACCGCAAATCGATCGCTCTGCCCCGGGCCGATGTGATTGAACGCGCGCGCGATAACGACATCGAGACCGAAGCTGCGCGCTTCTCCAAGCAGCAGCATCTCCGCCCCCGCCTTACTTGCCGCATATGGATTGGCGGGGGAGAGCGCGCATGTCTCGCGCAACGGAAAATTCTCCGGCGGCTGAATGCCGTAGACCTCGGCGGAACTGGTAAAGAGCAGCCGCACGCGCGAATCCGTCTCGCGCGCATAATCGCGCAGCGCTTGCGTCGCGTTGGCGGTGCCAAGCACATTGGTTTCGTAGGTCGCCATCGGCGCGGCGATCGACTCGGGTACGAAGGTTGCTGCGGCGAGATGAAAGACGACGTCCGGCTTCGCGAGATCGAAAGCCGCGCGCAGGGAGGAGAGGTCGCGTAGATCGATGGGGAGTGCGTCGGCATCGAGCGGGCCGCCGCACGCGAGCACTTCGTCGCCGCCTGCGCGCAGCGCCTCGACCAAATACCGGCCGACAAAACCGGTGGCGCCGGTGACGAGAGCGCGCATCGCGTTTAGCGGTGTGCGACCGTCGCGAGCCGCTCGAGATCGGCGCGTACCATCATCTCGACGAGCTGCTCGAAACTCACGTTGGGCTCCCAGCCCAAAACGCGCTTAGCCTTCGACGGATCACCGATGAGTAGGTCAACCTCCGCCGGGCGAACGAAGCGTTCGTCGAGAACGACATACGGTTCGTACGACCCAAGCCCGGCCGATTCAAAAGCGATGCGTACAAAATCACGCACGCTGTGCGTGCGCCCGGTCGCAATGACGAAGTCGTCGGCGACGTCTTGCTGAAGCATGAGCCACATCGCCCGCACATAGTCACCGGCGAATCCCCAATCACGCTGTGAATCCAAATTACCGAGGCGCAGTTCTTTCGCGAACCCAAGCTTGATCCGCGCGACACCATCGGTGATTTTGCGCGTAACGAATTCCTTGCCTCGACGGCTTGACTCGTGGTTGAAACATATTCCGCTCGTTGCAAATATATTGTATGACTCGCGATAATTCACGGTGATCCAATGCCCGTAGACTTTGGCAACGCCGTACGGACTGCGTGGATAGAACGGCGTGCTCTCGCGCTGCGGTGTCTCGACGACTTTGCCGAACATCTCGGAGCTCGAGGCTTGATAAAATCGGATCGATGGATCGGCCGCGCGAATCGCCTCGAGCACGCGCGTTACGCCTAGCGCAGTGAATTCACCGGTCAAAACCGGCTGTTGCCACGATGTCGGAACGAACGACTGCGCGGCGAGATTGTAGACCTCGTTCGGCCGCACGTCGCGAACGATCGAGGTGATCGAGGATTGATCGAGCAAGTCGCCCGAGACGAATTCGATGTCGTCGACGAGGTGCGCAATGCGCTCGTGGACATCGGTCGACGTGCGGCGCGTCATCCCGACGACACGGTAGCCCTCTTTCAAGAGCAACTCGGCGAGATACGAGCCGTCTTGCCCCGTAATCCCCGTGATCAGCGCGGTCTTTTTCAAATCGTCATGTTCTCGTTTCTGAACGAGTGGCGCGCCGGGCGTTAGGCGCGGAAGGCCGTGGCGTGCGAGAGGCACGCGAGGCCTTTTGCAACGAAACGCACGGGCGTCACTAGTTCAGAACTTGGATGCTGGTTCCTTGGTCGTCGAATACAAAGCGGGTTTCGTAAATCTCGGCGCCTTCGGGGCCGACGACCTTCGATTGGATCGTCAAGCGATGCACCAGTGCGTTGTTGTGCCGCACGACGCCGGAGTAGAAATACTGCACGAGCGGCGTAACGTTCTCTTGCAACGGCGAGAGACGCCGCCGTTCGACCAGCATCCCGAGCAAACGCTCTTGCAACGCAATAGGCAACAAGCGATTCGCGTCGTCGGGCGTCATGCGCACCGTTACGAGTTCTTCTTGCGCCTTGTTGGCTTCGGCAACCGGCTTGTCGGTCGTGTAGCGAATAATCGCATCCCAGTCGTCGGCGGAGATGCCGGTAAAGCGCATGCCGTAACGCCAGACCGACTTGCCTTGATGCGAGACCGTATCTTGCCAGACCGCTTTCGCGCGCATCCGAATGACGCGCGTCTCAATCGTCGCGCGTATCTCAAACTCGTCGCGGCCGACCGGTTCTTGCGTAAGCACGCACAAACCGCCTCCGCTTATATCCAAACCGATCGCGGGCTTTTGCGTGAGCCCCGCGTCCACGGAGACCGTCGCCCGATACGGTTTCCGCTTTCGGGGATACTTGCGGCGGTTGGCATCCTTACCCGTGAACCAGCCGAGAAGGTCGCTGAACACTGCCCCCGCCGTATTGGCTACTGCCCTGCGCGAACCATCCCGGCAAGCGCGGTGGCGACGAACGCGGCGACTTCGCTGGGGAGCGTCCCCCGGCCGAATCCGGCATCGTACCCAAGTTCGCTTGCCATAAGATTGGTAACCCGCGGACCGCCGCAGATCAGGACGATGCGATCTCGCAGCCCTTCGGCTTCGAGTAATTCCACCAAAGATGTGAAATTCTTCATGTCGCTGCCTTTTTGGGTAACGACCTGGGAGGCCAGCATCGCGTCGATCGCGCGCTCCTTCGCAAACCGCACAAAATCTTCGACCGCGACTTGGCTGCCGAGATTAAACGTCTCGAACATGTGGTAGCGCTCGAGGCCGTAGTCGCCCTTGTAGCCCTTCATGTTTAGGATCGCGTCGATTCCGACCGTATGGGCATCGGTTCCGATGCACGCGCCCGCAATGCGGATCCTACGTCCCAACCGATCGCGAATGTATGCGTCGATCTCTTCCATCGACATCGTACGCGTCTTTGCCGACGGCGCCTTGACCGCGCCTGCGTCGATCGAATGTGGGGTGCTGGCATAAACCACGAAGGTCGAGAAGCCGCTCGCAATTGAACGGCCCTCAACGACTTGCACCTCGGTGAAGCCCATCTTGGCGACGAGCTGGCGCGCGGCTTCGTCGGCCGCTTCGCTCCAATCGATCGGCAGCGCGAATGAGAGCTGCACCTTGCCGTCGTTCATCGTATCGCCGTAGGGCTTAACGAGCCGCATACAAGAGCGCTTCCTCAAAGGGGTTCCAGTAGTCGCCGGCCCGGGCGAAGACACCATCGAAGCCGCGTCCACCGTCGGGTGGCCGCGAGACGTCGGCAAAGACCTTGGCTTCGATTGCGTGCATGAGCCCCAGATCGGCGACGCGTTCGAGCAGGAGCGCACAGTCGGCTAAGACCGACTGTGCGCGGCGCTCGATGACGCCGTTGGGCTTCGCGCTGATTTCATCACCGAAGTGTCGCGCGGTATTCATGATGTACCGGGCATTCTCGATCGAGAGCGCGCGGTCGGCGAGAAAGGGCGTGTGGATTGCCTCGGTGAGCATGCCGCACAAGTGGATCGTCTGATGCGTCATCACGGACGTCAGGTTGAACATCGCATCGATGAGATGGCCCTTGAAGATGTCGCCGGTCATGTGTTTGGTCGGCGGCATGTACTTGAGCGGGGCATCCGGGAAGACTTGCCGTGCGAGCTGCGCTTGCGCGACCTGAAAGAGAAAACCGTCTTCGAGATCGGGGCTGATCTCGTACGCATCGCCCAGGCCGATTTGCTGGTCCGGCATGCCCGCGCGGTGCGCAAATTCTTCATTGATGAATTGCGAGGCCAGCACGGCGGGCGCTTGCTCGACCGCGTCGGCCGTCGTCAGATAATTATCTTCACCCGTGTTGATGATGATGCCCGAGTAGGCGTTTAGCATGCGGCTGAAGTGCTGATCGACGAACGTGCGCTTCATGTTGATGTCGCGAAAGAGTATGCCGTACATCGAATCGTTGAGCAGCATGTCGAGCCGTTCGAGCGCGGCCATCGTCGCGATCTCCGGCATGCACAGTCCGCTGGCGTAATTCGTGAGCATCACGTATCGTCCGAGCCGTTCGGAGACTTCGTCGAGGGCCTCGCGCATGATGCGAAAATTCTCTTGCGTTGCATAAGTGCCGCCGAAGCCTTCGATCGTCGGGCCAAACGGAACAAAGTCGAGCAAAGACTGTCCGGTGGATCGAATGACGGCAATGATCTGCGCGCCGGCCTCGGCCGCGGCAACCGCCGCCGTACGATCTTCGTAGATGTTTCCGCTCGCGACGATGACGTAGAGCAGCGGTGGCGGCAACTGGGGTAGCTCGGCAAGGCGCATGTCGCGTTCGGCACGGTTCGCTCGCACGCGCGCGAGCGCCGCCTCGACAAACGGGCGTAACGCACCGCGCGCGGCTTCCTCCGGTGCGGTCGCGAACTGCGCAAGCGTCACGCGACCGGTGGCGAAGGCTTCGCCGAGCGCACCCGGCTCGAGTCCGGTTTCGGCCAGCGCTTTTCCGACGGCGACCGCGACGCCGCGCGATCGCTCGGCGGGCGAGAGCGCATCGACGATCATGTTCGGAATCGGAATCTCGTCCGGTCCGACGCCGTCGATGCCGAGCAGCCTCAGCGCCGAACGCTCGACCGCAACGGTCGAATGCGCGGCGATAAAGTCGCTCACCGGAGCGGCAATCGCCGCAGCGAGCTCGCGGCAACGAGTGACGAGCGAACGATCGATTCGCAGTTCCACGACCACCTACTTATCGCGCAGGTACGCGGCGATCCCCTCACGCCACGACGGCATCGCGATTCCGAGGGCGTCAAGCTTGGCATTAGCAAGCGCAGAGAACGCCGGGCGCCGCGCCGGTGCCTTCCACTGCGCGGCCGCAATCGGTTCGATCGGTTGCACGATTCCCGCGAGATCCAGCGCAGCGCTTGCGAAATCGTACCAACTCACCGGACCCACGTTGCAGGCGTGATACAAGCCGGGGGCACCGCGTTCGACCAGCGCGCGCAACGCCGTCGCCAAATGACTTGCGTAGGTCGGCGATGCAATGACGTCGCTCACGACCCGGGTCGTCTCGCCCGACCGGGCCTGCGTGATAATCCTATCGATGAAGGTGCCCTTGCTCTTTGAAGCATGCACGCCATACACGCCGCAGGTCCGCACGACGTACGCCTTGACCGCTCGGCGCAAAACGAGCTGTTCGCCGGCAAGCTTCGATGTGCCGTAGACCGAAATGGGTCGCGCGCAATCTTCTTCTGTATACGGCGCGCTCGCGTGACCGTCGAACACATAGTCGGTGCTGATCGTCAAAAAGGCGAGTGCACGTTGCTCGCACAACGCCGCGGCGCGATCGACGGCCAACGCGTTGGCAGCAAATGCGCGCTCGGGCTGTTGCTCGCAGGCGTCGACGTTGTGGAACGCCGCGCAGTTGACGAACAAGTCCGGTTGCGTCGATTCGATCGCGCGTTCGATGGCCGGGGCGTCCTCGAGGTCGAGCTCACCATGAGGTGGGGCGATAACCTCATCGCCCGTCCAACGCGACCGAATCTCCGAACCAAGCTGGCCGGAACCGCCAAGAAGCAGAACCTTCACGCGTGAGTCCCGCGCGCGCCTTGAATCGCGAGCGGTACGACGACGGCCAGCGCCATCACAAGATTGCCGATCATCAACTCCGAAACGACCACCTGCAGCGTTGGATGAGCGAATGCGATCATCCCCAGCGTGCCGAGCGTTGCACTCAAAAGGGGCACAACAAACGCCAGACGGTGAGTTGCCATGCCATACGATCCTAGGCTGTTGGTCAGCGCCAGCGCCGCCATCGCCGCGGCGTAGGTTGGAAGCAACGGTAACGCGGCATCAAACGCGCGACCAGTCAAGATATGAAGTAAGAGCAGCCCGCCGACACGATAGGCGGCGACGGCGAGAAGCGAGACAACTGCAATGAAGACGACCGTTCCCCAGAGGATCTTCCGCGTTTGCTCGCCGCGTGCGTGACGATGAGTTGCTTGGGGAATCAGAATCGCGGGCACAAATCCGACGAAGTATAATAGGATTTTCCCGCAGAGCGAGGCGACCGAATAGAGTCCGGCCTGTTCAGGCGGGAAGAAGTGCTTGACGATCAGCACATCGGCGAATCCCATCGCCGTCATGGTAAGGGTGAGCACCGCCGCTCCACCGGTCGTTGCGAAGATCCGGCGCCAATCGAGGATAATCGGCTCGGGAGCGATGCGGCGATAGCGCTTTATCAGCGGTGCCGCAATCACTACTGCACCGGCGGTCATCCCGCATAAGAACGCTCCCGTCGTTCCGAAGATCGTGAGTCCAAGGGCTGCGCCCGCGAGCAACGCGGCGACTTTGACGACGCCTTCGCTCGCAAGCGACCACGCATAGGCCCCGTATGCGTGAAGGCCCTGTCCGATCGAACGCATCGTCGAGGCCAGAATTCCGACTGCCGCCATAAGGCCCACGATCGGAATCTCCCATGGCGCGACGTGCAAGAACGCGGAGAGCGGTGTCGCAAACAGCAGGCCGGCCACGACGTACAACGCGCCCACGAAAACAAACGCGCGAATAATCCAGCCGATCAGCCCCCGGACGTGCCCGTCATCGTGAAGCGCGGAAAACTCAGCCGAATACTTGGCCACAACCGGGGCAAAGATCGACACGGGCAACCCGACGACGGTATACAAGCTAATGAGCGCATAGAAGGCCCCGTACGCATCGACGCCAAGATGCCGGCTTGCAAGGGCATGAAACACGAATCCGCCGACACTTAGAACCATGCTCGCAGCGAATACCAGCGCACCAGCATTGACGATAGCGCGTGACCCAAAGACCGCGGGGGTTCGTTTGGCAACATTCACGGGCATTTGGGTTACGACGCCGAACAGCGGTTTCCATGGAGGTCACGCGGTTGTCGATCGACGGCGCGCTTGAGATCGTTCCGAAAGTGTTTCGAGACGATCGCGGCTGGTTCAAAGAGACGTACGCGCGCTCGCGCTACCTCCCCGCAGGGATCGACGCGGACTTCGTGCAGGACAACCTCTCGATGTCGGACCGGTTCGTCCTGCGCGGATTGCACGGCGCGCCGCGGATGGGGAAGCTCGTGCAGGTGCTTAGCGGCAGCGCCTACGACGTCATCGTCGACGTGCGCACGGCGAGTCCGACCTTCATGCGCTGGCACGCCGTCATGCTGCGCGCAAACGAGCACCACCAGCTGTATATCCCGGCCGGGTGCGTGCACGGCTTTCTCGCCCTCGAAGATGAAACGTTGCTCTACTATAAACAGAGTAGCGAATATGACCCGGCCGCCGAGCTGGGCATCGCCTGGAACGACCCCGACCTGGCAATCGAATGGCCCCTCGGGGGAGTCGCGCCGATCCTCAGCGCGAAGGATGCGAGCAATCCGACCCTGCGCGCCCTTCGACTTGCTCAGGGTGAGAGTTTTGGGCTGTAACAAAGCCGTGGGCCGGAAGTAGCACTCGCCAGAGCCACTGGAAGAAATGAGAGGGATGGCCATCGAGCCGGACGCTCGCGCCCAACAGAGCGACGAAACTCTGGTCCGGCGCATCCGCGACGGCGAACAAGACCTGTTCGCCGTGCTGGTCGACCGGTACAAGCGCGGGATCGCGAACTTTATTGGGGCGAGCGTCCGCTGCGCACCCGATGTGTCGGACCTCTCGCAGGAGACGTTCTTGCGAGCCTACGCGCACCTCGATACCTTTAATCCGCAACTGGGTCGATTCTCGACCTGGATTTATCAAATCGCGCGCAACGTGGTGCGCACGCATTTGGGCAAGTCGCTGCGACGCCCGCCGGCGCAAGAACTTCCCGAAGAGCAGACGCTCGAAAACACGCTACCGGATCCTTCGGTCGAGTCGGATCCCGCCGGTGGCATTCTGCGTGCCGAAGCTGAGCACGAACTGCGCGAGGCACTTGCCGAGCTTCCCGAACGTACGCGTACGGTGCTCGCCCTTCGCTACTTTGACAACATGGAATATCACACGATCGCTAGCACACTCGGTCTCTCGCTGGGCAACGTAAAGACCCTGATTCATCGCGGCAAGATTGCGCTCGCGCGCAAGATCCTCGAGCGCGAGTCGCGCTCGCGTTCCGCGGCGCAGGACAAAGGAGGCACCCGTGCGCTGCTCCTTGTGTGAACCGCTGCTGGACCGCTACGTCGAGGGAACCCTGAGCGCGCGCGAGATGGCACGCGTCTCTGCACACCTGCGTATCTGCCCGCATTGCGAATCGCTCCTCATTGAACTGCGCGTCGTCGACGCATTGCTTGCAACGACGGCTCCGGTCGAACTGGCACCGAACTTTACCTTCGCCGTAATGGCCGAAGTGCGCAGCACGCCGGTCCACGTCAATCGCAAACTCTCGCTCTGGGCGGTACTGACGTTCTACGTCATCGGCGCCTGGATAGCGCTCAGCGGTATGTACGCGGTCTTGGGCGGACGCGTACCCTATCTCGCGTCGACCGGCCACGCGTTCGCAAACGGCGGCGCGCAGGGCCTCGCGGTGCTTTCGGCGACGGCGCAGAGCGTCAGCCCGGCGACGCCGGTGGTTCTCGCGAGCGCGATCGGTGTGCTACTGCTCGATACTTTGCTCGTGATCGCGACCGTATTTATGTATCGTGCCGTTCGCGCGCGGCTCGCTGCTACCGTCAATCGTTCGGAGGCCGTATGAATCCCCGTCACTTTGTCTGGATCATTCCCGCGCTTGCATTTGCGATCGCGCTGTTTGCAACGAGTCCGGCTTTGGCCGATCCGACCAGCGTCGATCACGGTGGAACGTACGTCGGACCGATCGTGGTAGAGCCGGGACATGTGGTCGACGGCGATCTCGACGTCGTGCTGGGCGATGCAACGATCGAAGGAACGGTCAATGGTGACGTCAACGTACTCGGCGGAAGCGTCGACAATCGCGGTCTCGTAACCGGCAAGATACACGCAGTCCCCGGAGGGCTCGTGCAAACCATCGTGCCTTGGGCTCCCAGCGGCGAGAGCTATGGTGGATATGTTTCCGATCATCGTTTGCTCTGGCCGATCACGTGGGACGTGATCGCGCTGGTCGTCTTCTTGATCTTTCCGGTGCGCGCGCGCATGGCGCTCGACCGGCTCGAACAACATCCGGCGATTTCGACCTTGGCGGGATTGTGCGGTTGGGTCGCCACGTTCCCAATCGCGGTGCTGCTGCTTTTTACGATCGTCCTCATCCCACTCATTCCGGTCGAGTTCGTCCTGCTTGCGGTCGCCGTCTTCTTGGGTAAGGCATCGCTTGCGCTGCTCGTCGGACGCCGGTTCTACGAATTGCTGCAGCCCAAGACCACGCCCGCGCCGCTGGTAGCGCTGGTGATTGGACTCGTGTTGCTGACGGCGGCCGAGCTCGTGCCGGTGCTCGGCGTTATGGTGACGCTGTTGATCATGCTCGTTGGCCTGGGTGGCGTGCTTCTGACGTTCGTCCCCGATTGGAATGTGCCGGGCACCGCCCCCGCGCCGCGCGCGGTCATAGGCGGACCGCCCATGCCCCTCGGCTAATATAGGCCGGTGCTATGACGACCCACGTCTCACGCGGCGCGAAGTTCGCGCAGCGAACCGCTCACCTGCGCGCGTCAACCATCCGTGAGATGCTGAAGGTCACGCAGCAGCCCGACATCATTTCCTTTGGCGGCGGCTTGCCCGCGCCCGAGCTGTTTCCAACGCGCGAAATCGCGCAGTGCACTGCCGAGGTGATGGAAACGGCCGGCGCAGCGGCGCTGCAGTATGGCGTCACCGAAGGCATCCCCGAGATGCGCTCGTGGGTTGCGGCGCGCCTTACACACCGCCTGCACGCGTCCTTCGATCCGTCGGAGATTCTGATCGTCAACGGTTCGCAACAGGGACTCGATCTGATCGGAAAAATTTTCCTCGATCCCGGCGATCACGTCGTCTGCGAACACCCGACGTACCTTGGTGCGATTCAGGCATTCGATGCCTATCAGGCACGGTATCTCGCCGTGGACACCGACGACGACGGCATGATGCCGCACTCGCTCGAGCACGTGCTCGAACGCGCCGATCCCTTTCCGAAATTTCTGTACATCGTGCCGAACTTTCAGAATCCCACCGGACGCACGCTCGCGGCCGATCGTCGCGAAGCGATCGTACGCATCTGCGAGCGTTTCGATCTGCCCATCGTGGAGGACGATCCGTACGGCGAATTGCGCTTTGAAGGAAGCGATCTTCTCTCGCTTTCGTCGTTTCCCACGACCGGATGCGTGATCTACTCGGGGACCGGCAGCAAGATCTTGGCGCCGGGTCTGCGGGTCGCGTGGCTGGCTATTCCCGATCACGACGTGCGCGATAAAGTCGCGCTGGCAAAGCAGGGCACCGACTTGCAGACCGGCTCGCTCGCGCAGTACGTCTTCCACCAATACGCGGCCAAGGCGACAGCCTTTGAGGCGCACGTGGCACAGATTGTCACAACCTACCGCCGCCGGCGCGATGTAATGGTGGAGGCGCTACGCGAGCACATGCCGGCCGGGACGCATTTCAATCGCCCGGAGGGCGGTATGTTCTTGTGGGCAAGCATAGACGGCGTGGACACTACGGAACTGCTCAAAGTCTCGGCTCAGGAAAAAGTCGTCTTCGTGCCCGGTGTCAGCTTCTATCCCGAGCGCGATGTGCACGACGGCATGCGTCTGAATTTCTCGAACGCTTCCGAGGAGAAGATTCGAGAAGGCATCGGCCGCCTCGGCGCCGCAGTACGCGCCTTCAAATCTTAGCTCGTTGCAACGTTAAGGAGTAACTCGTGGCTGCTTTCGTGACCGGTATTGCCCCGACGCAAGACGTGGATGACCTCGAAAAGATGCTGAGTTCAATGACCGGGCTCGAGCATTCGAAGTTCGTGGTGATCACGAAAGCCGATCGTACCGACGAGCACGACGACTCGTTTCTCAATTTCGTGCATGCCGCGAGCCAAGACCATCTGCTCATCAATGACCCTGGAACGAGCGTACCGGGAATCAATCCCTCGACTCCCCTCAACGATTACCTGTCGCACCCGCACGTGGTTCAACACGTCGGCACCCTCCCGATTCCCGACGACGAGGCCGACAACTACAACGACGCGATCGACAACGGGCGTACCGTCGTTGCCTACCCGGTCGACGTCGATCCCGCTGCGGTAACGGCGGCGTTCCGCAGTGCAGGCCTCTTGCACGTAAAAACGTTTCGGGGCTAGTCGCCCGCGCCAGGGGCCTTACGGGCGCAGCGGTCCCGAGTTATCTCCCTCAAAGTTCGTCCGCGTCAGCCACGGATCGTGGAAGTAGGCGCTGCCGCCAAAGTGCGTACCGTAGGTCATCGACGATCTGCGCGCCAAGCCATCGGCCTTCGACATTGGACTGAATCGGTAGGTCGTCGGATTGCCGACCTCGTTTGCGAACACACCGCCCTGTACCACCACGATACCGCCAAAGATCGGCGACGGCGTCGAGTACCACCACAGCCGCTTTCCAGTTGCAAGGTCGAAGGCACCCAAGCCGTCGCACTGCGACGTGCAGTTGGGCTGCGTGTAACCGATAAACAACATTCCCTGTGAGATGGCCGGAGCCGAAAGAATGCCTTTGTTATATGCCGGATCCTCACCGGTTACGAGCGACCACACGAGATTACCGTGCAGGTCCAAGACGGCAATCCCGCCGTGCTGCGCGTCGGTGCTGACCGCATACGGCACCACGAGATAGCGGCCGTCGGTAGCGAGCGCTCCCAATACCTCGCCGTTGGGAAACGGCGATTCCTTCCAAATCAATTGCCCGCTCGACGTATTGTAGGCGTAGACGATGCCGTCCTTACCGCCGTCGATCACCTCGTCGTCGACAACGACGGGCGTCGCGCCGAAATCCAGATCGTCTGCATCGATCGGCCCTGGCGCAGACCAAATCACGGAAAGCGAGTTCGGATCCACTCGGAGCATGCTGTCGCCGTAGGGCTCATTCGTAACATTACACGTGTTACCGGTAGCCACGAACATGTCGCCCGAGGCGTCGAACACCGGCGAACTCCACACTCCGACCCCGCTCGTGCCGTTTGGCGTCAGCGTCGCGATCGCGCGCATGGTAGGCGAAAGAGGATCGAACGCCATGAGCTGTCCGCCCTGCACGCAATTGATGGGTTCGACGTGGTTGGACGCACCAATATAGAGCGTGCCGTTCTCGTACACGGGGGCGCCCCGGTAGTGCGCGCGCAGCTCCGTACCGCCGATGGGCGGGCCCCATTCCGCCGGCGGAGGATAGTTGAACTCATATTGTCCCGAACCGCTGGAAACGACGTAGAACGCACCTGTCGTACTTGCGAAATACACGTTCCCGGCAGCCACAAGGGGCGAGGCGTTGAAGCCTTCAGGCGAAACCGGAGCGTAATTCCAGATCTGAGATCCGGTTTGTTCACCGATCGCATACGTGTTGCCGCCTTCCTCGGTGCGGTAAACGATTCCACCCAAGATCGCTACCGACGAAAGCGAGCCCACCGTTCCATTAAAAATCCACGCCGGCGTAAGCAGTGCAACGTTTGCCTCGGTAACGGCGGTTTGCAACCGGTTGTTCCCACTGCCGCTAGGATCATAGCGCGCAGAAGTCCAGTCGACGGCCGTATCGGCGGCATAGACATTCGGATTCGGAGCGGGCGCCGCGGTTGGCGTGCTCGTAATCGGTATGGGAGGCGACTCGCCCCCGCCTCCACCGCCGCCCCCGCAACCGGCCAGCATGGCCCCAAGTAACAGGGCGGTTATAAAGCTAGACAATCTCACGCATCGCAGCATACGTTTAGAGGTTAATGCCGTTCCTTCTCGGCAATCTCTCAGCTTTCGGTGAGAATTTCCGCGTAAAGCGGTGAGAAGCCGTCAGGAAAATGAGCGCCAGGTTAAGGAAATGGTGCGCCAACCTTTTGTCCAAGAGGAGGCGTTGATAGCCGCGCTGTTTCTGCCCGCTAAGGAAGGCGTTTCTGACTAGTCGCCGCAGGTTCTTGGCCGTAGCCACCGCCGCCGCGTTGCTTCCGCGACGTGCTCTCGCCGATGAACCGGTCGTACATCTGGCCACCTACTCGCATGTAGACGCCGCGTGGCGATGGCCACTCCAAGAGGGGCTGCAGCAGAGCGACTCGACGTTTCGCTCGGCGCTTCGGGTCCTCGATGCTTTTCCACAACTGAGATTCTCGGAAACGAGCGCCTCGTATTACGCCTGGGTTCGAACGACGGATCCTAGTACATTCGCTCGCATCGCACGCATGGTGAAGCTCGGGCGCTGGGAACCGATCGGCGGGTGGTGGACAGAGGCTGACGTCAACATCGTCTCCGGCGAATCACTCATGCGCCAGGGATGGTTCGGTCTGCGCGAATTCCGCGAGCATCTGGGCACCGGCACTTCGGTGGCATTCCTTCCGGACAGCTTCGGTTCATCGGCGAATCTTCCCGCGATTTTGCGGGCGCAAGGCTTTCGATACTATGTGATGGGGCGCGGAGCGTTCGCGGACGGACCAGTTCTGCCCGGAGCATTCATTTGGCATTCGCTCGGCAGTTCGTCCGTGGTGACCTACAACAATCCCGTGAGCGGCGGGACGAACGATGCGATTAAGGCCGTCAACGACGGCGCAAAGCTCGGCAACGATTTTCTCGTATGGTTCGGATTGGGCGATCACGGTGGCGGCCCGACACTGGAGTCGGTCGCAGCGTTAAACCAATATCTCAAAACGCCCGGCGCGCCACGAGTCACGTTTTCTCTAATCGAGTCGTATCTCCGGTCGATCAACGTGCCGGCAACGAGCCGGCGCGGCGAGATCGAAGGCGTCTTTCCCGGCGCCTACACAAACGGCTACGACATGAAGCGCTCGATCATTGACGCGGAGCGCGCGTTAATCGACTGTGAGCGTTTCGATGTGCTGGCTGCGCTGTGCGGCGTTGGGTTGCCTGTGCCGAGCCTCGACGAGATGTGGCAGACGCTTCTCCTCAATCAACATCACGACACCATCTCCGCAACCGGGCTCCGCGTGAATATCGATGCCGCGATCGAGCAAAATCGGTCGGTTGCCGTGGCGGCCTTCGACGCATCGCGTGTTTATCTCGAGAGCATCATCGACCGAATCCGGCACGCCCCCGAAGACGACGCGATGCTCGTCGTGTTTAATCCGCTTCCGCACAGCGTTCACACGGTCATCGAATATCCGCTCTCCGTGCCTCCGGGTCACGTACCGAGCATCCTTGATGGCAACGGCAAGCCCGTCCCCACGCAGATCGTCACCGAACGCGACCCGATCTACGGGGGTCAAAGTGCACCGACCTCTTTTGCCGCGGAACTCCCGCCGTTCGGGTACGCAGCCTATCGCATAAGCGGGGCGGTCCCGCAGGTGACCGTTGCACTCGAAACGTCACCGTCGCGCATTGAGAGCGCCGGGCTTGCCGTCGAGCTCGACGAGCACTCGGGGCTCCCCTCGGGTCTACGCGACGCGCACGGTACGGTGGCGCTTGCCCGGACCCGCTTCGCGGTGTTCACCGATCGCGAAGATACGTGGGGTTCGGGGGGACTTTCGGCCGACACGGAGTTCGGATCGTTCGACCTACAGTCGCTACAAGTCGTCGAACGGGGACCGGTCCGAACCCTCGTGCAGGGAACCTACGCGTTTCGCACGTCGCGCCTGATCACGCGCATGGAGGTGCGCAGCGGTGAACGCGCCGTGCGCTTTTCTATCGATGCGGACTGGCACGAACCGTTCATGCGCTTGGGGTTGGCGTTCGGCCTACCCGGAGAGAGCGCGTACTATGACATACCGTTCGGCGTGATCGAACGGCCATCGGCTCCCTCAATTGCGCCGGGTATCTCATTTGTGGCTAGGCCCCGCGCGCAGGCGGGAATGATCGGAATCGTCACCTGCGGCAGCCACGGCTTTTGGGCATCATCCACTACGATGGGTGTCACGCTGGCCCGATCCGCCGCTTACTCCGCGTTGGATCGTGTTGACTACGGCGTTGCAGATTTAATGGACACAGGACGACGCCGTGTTGCGGTGATGATTGCACTTTGCGATGATCTCGCCGAAATGCGGCGCACGGCGGACGCCTTCGAGCGCGTGTTTCCGGTGCTCTGGAATGGGGTTCACGACGGCACCGCGCCGCAGCGCGCAGGGTACGCCGTCGTTCCCGATGGCGTGACGCTAGCCTCGACGAGGCGCACGGCCGGCACGATCGAGACGCGACTCCACAATCTCACGCAGACACCGCTAGATGCCGCAGGACAGATCGGACCGGCATCGTTTAACGCGCCGCTGGATTCGTACGGGATTCGCACGCTACGCTTGCACGGCGCGCGTTTTGATGACGTTAGCCCAGTTTAGAACAGCGGCGTTCGCCACGGCCCTCGTGGCGATGGCGCTTGCGGACCATCTTAACAACATTCCGCTGCTCGCAATCGCGGTTCAACTCATCGCCGCGCTCGTTTGTTTCGCGCTTCTGCTGATTCGGCCGACGAGTGAAGCAATCACAAGCGCTCGCGCGTTGAACCCTCTGGGAACCGGGTTGCTCGGCGCGTCCGGCGCGGTGTTCGGCGTCTATGGATGGCTGCATGGGTCACCCGGCTTTGCTCACGATTGGAAATGGCCGCTCGATGCATCGCAGTCTCACGATCAACTGGCCACGCTGGCATCCATCTGGCTGCCGTGGGGCGCGGGCGCGCCTGCGGTGCAAGCGCTTGGCGCGTATCCGATCACCGTTTTGGGGTGGGTACTCGGCTATACGCTGCCGAGCAACCTCGCGCTCATCGTATTGCTCGGAGGTATCGGCGCGTGCGCGGGGTGCGGAATAGGTCTGCTCGCGGCACGAATCGGTCTCCCGGGGCCGTACCAAGCGGCGTTGGCGCTTATCGTCGTAGCGATGCCGGTCTGGTTCAACCGCCTCAACGCTGGCCATTTGGAATGGCTACTCGGATATGCGCTCTTTCCGGGAGCGCTTGCAGTAGCGCTGAGTTCGGCGCGTCCACTGCGGATGGCGGGCGGACTTGGTGCGCTTTGGGGACTCGCCGGAGGACAGGCGCAATTCATGTTGTTCTTTCCTCTCGCTGCGCTCCCGTTCGTGGCGCGCACGCGACGCCTCGCCGCGGCGGGCGTCGGGGCGGCACTGATGCTTGCTCTTCAAATGCCTTCAGTCATCGCCATGTGTTTCGCACATCAGCTCAATGCGTTTGCGCAGCAGCGTACGAACCTCACCTGGCAAGCCGCGCAAAGCGATCCGCCCGCGCTTGCACTGTTCTCCGGCGCCGACGCCGCGCACTATTTCGCGCATTGGGAAGGAAGCATCCCATTCGCATTGTCATTCGGCATCGTAATTCTGACATCGGTCGGGGCATTCCGGAGCGCGCTAACGCGCGGACTCGCAGCGATATGGCTCCTGTCAGCGATTTGGAGCAGCGGTTTAGACGGCCCGCTCCGGTGGCCGATTGCGTGGCTGTTCACGCATGTCCCCGATGCAATCGCGCTGCGCGAGTTCACGCACGCGCAAGCCATCACCGCGCCGCTCCTCGCAATTTTGGCCGCAGCGGGTGCGGCAACAATCGCACGCGCGCTAAACGTGCCGTCATGGGCGGGAGCGGCCCTCGCGTTTGTCGCGCTGCTGCCGCTCACGATCGCAACGTTCTCCGGTGCGATTACACGCACCACGACGTCGGTTGCATATTCATCTGAACGGGACGCCATCGTGAATGACGTTCGCGCCTTACCTGCGTCGGGCCAAATCCTCTGGTGGCCCGGGTTAGCACCAATCTCGTTTGCAGGGTCGCGCGGCGGCGTCGATAGTGAAGCGTTCGTTACCGGCCGGCACGCACCGTATGCCGAGTACCGGCCGACCGCAGCACTGGCGCAGGCGATTGTCGCGCTCAACGTCGGCGACCGCGCCGCTTGCGGACTGCTGGCAGACTTGGGCGTCGAGGCCGTGGTCGTCCGCGACGGCACAACCGTGCCGTCGGGCACAGCGTTCTCCGCGCTGACCGTTCCAGGCAGTCAAATCTTACGGCGCGCCGGACTGCGCGAAATTGCGGCGCAAGGACCGTATCATTTGTATGCGGTGCCGTGCTATCGCGGAACATTCACCATCGCCGACGATGCGCAGGTTGCCGGCGACTGGTCCACCATTGTGCCGATCGCGCGCCGATTCGGCTCGACCGACGAAGTAACGACCGAACCACCTCCGCCGCGGGGCTGTACCACGAAGCCATTCGATGCGGCGTCGTACACGTCGACCGACATCGCGCGCGAGTGGGTACCGCTCTCCGCGCTGGATTCGCTATTCCTGGACTATGACAACGCATTCGGCGATGTTCTTGTCACGCGCGACCCGGCGCAGCGGGTGATTGCGTGGGCGCTCGCGGCCCCGGCACGAGTATCCTACACGTGGATGCCTCCTCAGCGCGCAAATACGCGGCTCCCCGGCACGCTCGCGGTTTGGAAACTCGCGCAATGTGGGGGAGACGCGCGCACAACGCGTAGCACCGCCGCCGTTTCTGCCCTCGCAAGGCCCTTTGCCGCGGGAACTTTTGAACTACGCAACGCGAGCCTGGTCGTTGCACACTACGGTCGCAATGCAGGATGGAGCCTGATTGCAGGTGGAGAACCTGCGCCCAAGCCTGTTTTGGCAGATGGGTTTGCTACGGGCTGGGAACTCCACCCCGGCCAATGGACGCTAGCGCTCGTCCCAAGCGGCCCACCGATAGGTCTGCTCTGGACAATAGCTCTTCTGTCGGGCGCGATTTGCCTGCTCCAGACGTGCTTACCATATCGCAAGTGACGATCTAGGAGGTTCTTCTTTTTGACGCGCCGCGCCCTATCCGAGCTGCTACGCCGCCACTGGCCATTGCTGATTCCTGCCGTATTCACGGTCAGTGTCTTCCATGCGTGGTTGACGCCAGGACTGCTTTTGGGAGCTGACTGGGTACGGCGCGTCCCGGGGGAACTCAACAACTACGCTCCTTGGCCACATGTCTGGAATGGATCGCAGCAACTCGGCGAAAACAACGACCCACTCATATCGTATTACCCGCTGTTTGCGCTTATGGGACTCTGTTCGCTCGCTCACATCTCGTGGAACGTCATCGAGCGCATCTTCTTTTTCTTCCCGTATTTGATTTTCAGCGTCGTCTCGCCGTACGTATTCGCCTATCGTCTAACGCGATCGCCCGCCGGCGCCGCGGTTGCCGCAAGTATCTGGACGGTTAACACCTGGATCATCATGGCTAGCGAGCGCGGCGCCATTCCATCTATTGTCGCCGCGTCGCTTCTGCCGCTCTTCTTCTACTTTGCTATTGGGTTCATCGAACGGGCGACGATACGTCGCGGCCTAGGACTTGGGCTGCTTCTAACCGCGATCTTAATTTACGATCTGCGCTACGTCTATATCGCAGTCATCTTTGCGCTCGTTCTGTCCGCTGAACAGCTCCTACGCGACAGGTCTCTTCGGAGACTACGCGACGCGCTGCTGCCCATCGGCGTTGCCGTCATAACCGCAATCGTCGCTAATCTCTATTGGATACTCCCGCAGTTCGTCGAGGTATCGAGCGCGGGCGCAGGCTACGCAAGCCTTCAGGACTACCTTCTGAATTCAGGCTACATGACACCTCAGCATGCGCTCTCCGGATTTGCCGTCTTTTACCATTGGGTCGCATCCGACGATCCGTTCGCGATTGCGAAACCCGAATGGTATTTTTTTGCCATTCCTGCCTGCGTTTTCCTTTCGCTTGCCGCGAACTGGAAGAAACAATGGGTGTGGTCTCTTGCCGTCGGCGCGGGAATCTCCGTGTTGCTAGATTCGGGACCATCGTTCCCAGTCGATCAAATCAACATCTGGATCTTCCAGCATATTCCTGGGATGACGCTATTTCGCGACGTCACAAAATGGATGTCACTTCTCTTCGTGACCTACGGAACGATCATCGGCTTTGGGGTTGCGCGAGGCGTAGCATGGTTCAGGCTGCGCCGGCGGCACTGGTTTGCCTTTCGCCGCTGGCTTCCAGCCGTTGCTGCCGTTGCAGTCGTGCTTACGTATTCAATCATCATGAATGACGCATACAACAGCACGCGGTTTAGGGTATTTTCTCCATACAAAATGCATGAAGACGTGCTAGCCCTCGAGGCCTACCTGCAAAGTCGCCCAGGCCACACGCGCACCCTGGTCTTTCCGCGTGACATCGAGCCGATGCGAGCCGTTGACTCGCATCCGTACGTAGAGGGGTTGCAGATCGAGAATAGCGCGAGCCCCGACGGCTTGCGTCATATCAATCTCGAATGGGACAGCCTGTACGGCCTGTTCTCCGCTCCGTTCGCACCGGATATCCTTCGCGAGATGAACATCGGGTACGTTGTCGTCCCCTACGACTACGAAAAGGTGATCTACTCCAGTTACATCTCGAACTGGACATACTACGATGCCTTTCAATTTATGAACAGCAGGCCATGGCTGAAGCTTGACCGCAGGATCGGCAGGCACTACGTTTATCGCGTCATCGATCCGATGGTCGCCAAGGCATTCATCGCCCCGGCCCCGTTCGTCATGAACGGCGCCGGAGCAACGCTGGCGGCGCTCGTCGGAACGCCGCTGGTGAGTACGAAGACGGCGGCGTTGCTTCCCGATCAACGACTCGACGACATCTGGAAGCGCGTTCCGAATTATGTAGACGGTGCGTGGGCGATCGATACGAATATGTATTCGATTCCCGTTGCACGGCAATACGTCCACGCCGGTGAAACTCAGGCTGCCGCAGCTCGCGCCGGACGTTTTGCATTCGTCGCGGCGGCTACGAGCACCGCGGACCGCTCCGCAACCATTTACAGCGGCGATGTCGGCCTCAAGCTTGATACGCCATTCGATTTCCCCCACAGCGGCGCGGCCTCGTTTTCCGCGGATCTCAGCGACATTTCGCCGCTGAATCAGACGATTTTTCAAACGTCTTCGTTCGACCACCGTCAGACGACATTGATTCTTAAGCGAGACGAAACAGCCATTGACATTATAAATATTGCTGTCACTGACCTAAGCAAGGTCTTGTACGACCCGCGAGCAGGCGGCTACTACGCTACGCTCATAATTGATAACGCGAACCCAATCCCTATTCGGGGGGATGTGTCGTTCGAAGGCACCCGCGCGAACGTCCCAATTTCCCTAAGACTTCACGGAGAGAAGACGATCTGCCCGGGAGCGTGCGTGCTGCACAATGTCTCGCTTTCACCGGGTAACAATCGTATCGACTTGTGGATGCCGGCCGAGGCCGACCGCAAGCCGAACCTTGTCATTCCAAAGACCGTCACGATAAGCGATCCGACGATCGGCGTAACGTCATTTACGGTGCGAGGAATCGAGATCCTAAAAACGGCAATCCCGCTTGAGCCTCGCCCCTACATGGAATTCAACTACTCGTCGCTTCCTACCTCAACCAGCATGTCGATTTTCATGCGCCTCCGATCGAGGATTAGCGGTGCGGAGCTGTGGTTT
>Ga0302177_10000461_pt1 | contig 31720 bp, 27 predicted proteins | sample I_Palsa_E1_2_FD_198780 | JGI IMG/M metagenome (GOLD analysis project Ga0302177, IMG submission 198780) | Peat permafrost microbial communities from Stordalen Mire near Abisko, Sweden - I_Palsa_E1_2 | ecosystem: Environmental > Terrestrial > Soil > Palsa > Peat permafrost | place: Sweden... | reverse complement strand
AGATCTCTTCGGGCGTCATGTTTTCCGACATCGCGGTGAAGCCGCGAATGTCGCTGTAAAAGATCGTGGCCTTGCACTTCTTGCCCTTGAGCGCAAGCGCGTTGCGCGGATCTTCGTGGGAGAGAATGTCGCTCACGATCGCCGGGCTCACGTGCATGCCGAATAGGTTCGTGACCATCCGCCGTTGCGCGACCTCGTAAAGCACACGGTAGAGACCGACAAAGAGCGTGGCCGCCACCATCGCGATCACGACGTGGATGAGGTCGAGCCAGTACAGCCGCTCGACGAACAGCGCTTCGTTGACGTAGGCATACACGACCGTTGCGCCGAGCGATACGCCGATGGCAATCGACGTCTTCGTGAAGTTGAACGCGAGCGCGATCGCGAGCGGGAGCAACGCGATGAGCAGAATCTCGAGCCAGAGCGGGGCTTCGGTGACGTAGATGTGCCGCATGAGCTGATCGGCCAAGCGTGCGTTGGCGAAGAGCCCCGGGAATTCAGCGCTGCGCGCGGTGTGCGCGAAATCCCCTTGAGCCTGGGCCGTGTTGCCGATGTAGACAAGGGCGCCGTTGACGGACTGTTTCAAATCGGACACCGGCAGTGTGTATGCATCGGAGAACGAGAGTTGATTGGCGACGAAATCTTGTGTGTGTTCTTCGACCTGTTGACCGTGATCGGTCGTCACTTGCTTGACGGCGACGCGCGGCACGACCAGCAAGAAGCGCCCGTCCTCATCGGTCGGTAACTTCGTGAGGTCGATCTTTTGGCCGGTGAGCTGTTCGACGCCGGCGGCGGCGAGCGCAAGAAACGTCCGGTTGCTGTACTGACCGGTCGAAGCCGTGTGAATGACCATACGCTGGCCGATGAGCACGTTGCCCGGAAAGTCGACCGACGAATAACCGATGCCCTTCGCATAGGGCAGCAATGTCGGCGAGGGCAGTTCGATGCCGAGTTGCCCCGTGCTGGTCGTGTCGATCGGGAATGCGAGGATCGTGGGAACGCTGCGCAGGCCCGCCGCAAACGCCGTGTCTTGCGTTGGATCGGCCGCGGGCTCGATGAAATCGATGTCGATCGCAACCGCTTTTGCTCCGGCTGCCGCGAGGTGCTTGAGCATCGTTCCGTAGATGTGCCGCGGAAGCGGGTACTGGTGTAGCTCCGGAACGTTGCTGCCGAACGATACCTCGTCAATTGGAATGATGACGATTTTGTCGTTCTTGTTATCGTTGCGATCGTACCAGGGCGTTCCAAAACCGAGCTGCGATGCTGCATTGAGCGCGGCGTAATGCGACTGCAAATCGGTGACGCGATGAACGAGCGGAATTTCGTCTTTCTTGACCAAGAGGAGCACGAGCGCAATCGCACTTGCTACCGCACCGAGAAGAAGAGCGATGAGTAGCGTCTTGATGCGAGCGGACATTGCGCCTCCTTAATTGGCTACGAGTTGACCCGTCCGACATAGCGACGATCGCGCGTGTCGATACGGATCACGTCGTCCTGGTTTACGAAGAGCGGTACGTTGACCGTCGCGCCAGTTTCCAGCTTCGCCGGCTTGCCGGTGTTCGTCGCGGTGTCGCCCTTGAATCCGGGATCGGTTTCGACCACCCGCAGCTCGACGTGCGGGGGAAGATCGACGCCGATCGGTACGCCTTCGTGCTGTTGCACGTCGACTACCATCCCATCCTTGAGGAAGTCCGCCGGGTCGCCGATCACTTCCCGCTGGATCGTGATGTTCTCGAACGACTCCTGATCCATGAAATGGAAACCCTCGGCATCATTATAGAGCAGCTGCATCTGGCGGTTGTCCACCGTTGCGCGCTCGAGCTTCTCCCCGGCGCGGAAGGTGCGCTCGAGGGTGGTTCCGGTTTTCACGTTTTTCAGGCGCGTGCGCACGAAGGCCGCGCCCTTACCGGGCTTCACGTGAAGGAACTCGATCACGGTCCAAAGGTTGCCGTCGACGAGGATGGTGACGCCGTTGCGAAGGTCGTTCGAGGAAATCATGACCCGCGTCTATACGGGTCGCGCCCACAGGGTTCCTCGCCCCCGCCCTAGGCTCTACGCGCAAATAGGGTTATGGGGCCCTCGGTTCCCGCGCGTAGGCGAGCGATGTTCTCGCGGTGCGTCCAAAAAATAAGGAGGGCAACAAAAACACCGAAGAGCGCCTCGGCCGGCGAGCGTGTAAAGCCATAGAGCGCGAACGGTGCGACGACCATAGCGAGCATCGATCCGACCGACGAATAGCGCGTGACGGCCAGCGCGCCTAGCAGCCACGCGACGACGCAGATCAGTCCCGCCGGCCAGCACAGTGCGAAGATGACGCCGAACGCGGTCGCAACGCCTTTGCCGCCTTTCCAGCCAAGCCATGGGGAGAAACAATGGCCAAGCACGGCGCACCCACCGGCGATGCTTGCAAGCCGATCGGTGTGCCCAAAACCGACATACGTAGATCCTACGTGCAAGATCATCGGATGAAGGACCAACGCGACGGGAATGACGCCCTTCGCGGCGTCGAGCAGCAGCACTGCGACTGCGCCTTTTGTGCCGAGCGTGCGCAGCGCGTTCATCGCGCCGATATTGCCTGAACCGTGCTGGCGCAGATCGGTGCGATAAGCAAAGCGTCCGACCAGATACCCGAACGGAATCGAGCCGATCAGAAATGCACCAATCGGGATGAACAGGACGACGAGCGCGATGAGCCCGGCGAGCCCGGCGTCCGTCACGCCTCGCGCGCCTCGTTCTCGCGCCGCGGACGAAATTCGAGCGTGAGCGGCACGCCTTCGAAGTCGAATTCCTGGCGAATGGTATTTTCCAAGAAGCGCTTGTACGACGGCTGCACGAGCTCCGGATCGTTGCAGGAGAAGACAAAGATCGGTGGATGCACCGCAGGCTGCGTTGCGTAATAGACCTTGAACACCTTACCGCCGATCGCGGGGGCCGGATGGGCCAGTACGGCGTCGCGGATGAGCGTGTTCAAATGCGCCGTTTGGATGCGGCGGTCGAGATTTTCGGCGACTCGCGTGACGACGGGCATCAAACTGCCCAAGCGGCGTTTGGTCTTGGCCGAGAGAAACGTGATCGGCACAAAGCGCGCGAACGGGATCAGATCGTGGATTACGTCGGCTAGTTCGTTTTGGCTGAATTCGCCCTGTTGCTCGCGCGCGAGATCCCACTTGTTTCCGACGATGATGAGTCCCTTACGCTCTTCAATCGCCAAGCCCGCGAGCCGGCGGTCTTGTGCCGTCACGCCGACCATCGAATCGAAGACCAGCAGCGCGATGTCGCAGCGCGCGATTGCCTTGAGCGAACGCAGCGCCGCATAATATTCGATCGCGCCGTGCGCTTCCGGCTTCTTGCGCACGCCGGCTGTGTCGATCAGCCGAATTGTCTTGTCGTGCCAGTGCAACAGCGTGTCGATCGTGTCGCGCGTTGTGCCCGGAACTTCGGAAACGATGGCGCGCTCTTCACCGAGCAGCGCATTGAGGAGCGAACTCTTCCCAACGTTGGGGCGGCCGATGATCGCGATCGCGAGCTCGTCGCCGAGGACGGCGTTGGGCGCATCGGGCGGAAGCAGTTCGACCACGCGATCGAGCAGGTCGCCGGTACCCTCGCCGTGGATTGCCGAGACGGCAACCGGTTCGCCGAATCCGAGACGCGAAAATTCGCCGTGCACCGACGCAAGCGCGCTTGGTGATTCGCACTTGTTGGCGACGAGCACGATGCGGCGGCGCGTCGCGCGCAAAATCTGAGCGACCTCTTGATCGAGCGGGTTCAATCCGACCTGCGCATCGACGACAAACACGATCGCATCGGCTTCCTGAGCGGCCGCCTCGGCTTGACGCCGCGTTGCTTCGGCGAATGCTTCGCCGTGCGCAGTATCGGCATCGGGATCGATGCCCGCGGTATCGACGACGCTAAACGTACGGCCGCGCCATTCGCACAGCGCGTAGAGGCGATCGCGCGTCACGCCGGGCGAATCTTCGACGATCGCCAGGCGCTGGCCGATCAAACGGTTGAAGAGGGCACTTTTTCCGACGTTCGGACGGCCGACGATGGCAACGGTGGCCGGGCGGAGCATGGTCCCCGCCGGGGTCGGAGTCTCTTGCACCGGCTCTCCTTTCGGAATGATTGCTAGAGGCACCCACCCGCAGGATGCGGGTAGGCTTCGGAGGACAGGAGGTCCGCGCCGACCGAAGGTCGGACCGAGCCCAGATGCCCCGGATCTACATTGAAACCTTCGGCTGTCAGATGAATGAGGCCGACTCGCAATACATCGCCGACCGCGCCGCCGGCGCCGGCTATGAGATCGCAAGCAAAGCCGAAGAGGCAAGTGTGCTCGTGCTTAACACATGCACCGTGCGCGATAACGCCGAGCGGCGCGCCTACGGACGCATGAATCATTTCAAAGTGCTCAAAGAACGCGATCCGCAGGTGCGGCTGGTGGTGATGGGCTGCCTTGCCGAACAGGATCGCGATCGCATGCAGAAGCTTGCGCCGCACGTCGACGCCGTCTTCGGTACCAAGGAACTGGTCGAACTCGGCGACCAACTCGCGGCGTGGCAGCCGTCCTTGCCCGATTCGCCTGAATCAGATGACGGAAGCGATGCCGAGAGTTTGTTTCGCGCGATGGGTGGGACTGCCGATGCCGTTGTCGACGCGTACTCGCATCTGCGCGCGTTTGTGACGGTGCAGCGCGGCTGTTCTTACTACTGTACGTTCTGCATCGTGCCCCACGTGCGCGGGCGTTTCGATCACCGGCCGATGCGCGAGATCGTCGCCGAAGTTCAGACGCATATCGCAAACGGCGCGCGCGAGGTGATGCTGGTCGGTCAGACCGTGAACGCCTGGCGCGATCCGGCGAGCGGCGAAGATTTCGGCGATCTCTGTAAGACGGTCGCCGCGTTACCGGGGCTCGAACGTCTGACCTTCATCTCGCCGCATCCCAAAGATTTCACCGAAAAGATCATCAGGAATCTGGCCGATGTGCCGCAACTCAACCCGCGTGTGCATCTGCCGCTCCAATCCGGCAGCGACGCGATGCTGCGTCGGATGAACCGCAAATACACTCGCGCGCAGTTCGAAGAAAAGCTCCAGTTCTTCGGGCGCTATCTGCCCGACTGGGCGGTGACGACCGATATCATCGTCGGCTTCCCGGGCGAGAGCGAGGCCGATTTCGCGGCAACGATGGAGCTGGTGTCGCGCGGCGCCTTCGCCAACGCGTTCACCTTCATCTATTCGATTCGGCGTGGCACGCCGGCCGCGCGCTGGGAGCAAGTACCCGGCGCCGTGTCCGCCCCGCGCTTCCAGCGCTTGATCGACGCGCAGAACGCAGCCACGCGCGCGTACCACGATCGCAAGATCGGCACGACGGTGCGCGCGCTGATCCAAGGCCCATCGAAAAAAGATCCCTCGAAACTCGCTGCCAAGGCGCTCGACAACGTCACGATGATCGCGCCCATGCCTCCGGACTACGACGAGGCTGTGTACGCGCGCGAACCGTGGCTCGATATCGCCATCGAGACCGCGCACGTCTGGGGATGCAAGGGCACGATTCTGCGCCGCGCCGTGAGCTTCGACGATGTGGGTACCGCGGTCACGCGCCCGGTGATCGATCTCGTTGCGGGCTAGCGCCCCGGCATGACCGACACGATCAAGTACTCGCCGATGCTCGAGCAGTACTTTGGGATGAAGAACCGTTATCCTGAAGCAATTCTGCTTTCGCGCGTCGGTGATTTCTATGAAGCATACGGCGATGACGCGCAGACGATTGCCCAGGCGCTGCAGATCGCGCTCACCAGCAAGGAATCAGGCGGCGGCCGGCGCGTTGCCATGGCGGGCGTTCCGCATCACGCGCTCTCGGGTTATCTGCACAGACTCGTCGCGCAGCGCTTTATCGTGGCGCTCGCCGAACAACTCGAAGCTCCGGTGCCGAACAAGCTGGTCCGTCGCGACGTGGTGCGCATCGTCACCCCGGGCACCTTGATTGAAGAGCAACTGCTCGATGGGAAAACACACAACTACTTGGCTGCGGTGACCGCCGTCGACGACGTGTTAGCGTTGGCCTACACCGACATTTCGACCGGGCACGGCGCCGCGACCGCGATGTCGGGCCCGGGTGCGTTCGACGAGGTGCTGGCTGAACTGGCCCGCGTTGCGCCGTCCGAGATCGTCGCCGACGTGCCGGCAGGCGTACGAGCCGCGATGGCCGGCGCGCTCGAAGCAAGCGGCGCCCGGATTGCCGCGCCGTCGCTGGGCATCGTCGATGCACGCGAGCGGCGTTTCGTCGACGGCTTCTCGTCGGATGAAATGACCGCGATGCACCGTGCGCTCGACGTGCTCGGTGGATTCATCAAGCGCACGGCGATTGCCGGCGAGCGCGAGAGCCTGCGCGCGATCGAGTTCTACCACCATAGCAACTTTCTCGCGCTCGATCCCTCAACGCGAAAGCATCTCGAACTGACCAAGGCGCAAGGCCAGAATCCGCGCGCGACATTGCTCGCAACGTTAGATCTGTGCGCAACCTCGATGGGTTCGCGGATGCTCGGGCGCTGGATTCTTGCACCACTGGTCGATCGCGAGGCCATCGTCGAACGTCAGAATGCGGTGCAGACGCTGCTGGACGAGCATGCGCGTCGCGAAGCGGTTCGTGAGCTGCTCGCCGGCTGTTTCGACTTGGAGCGCATCGCGCAGAAGGTGCGCTTCCGGCGTGCGCTGCCGCGCGATCTGGCATCGTTGCGGCGCACGCTCGACGTGTTGCGCCCGCTGCCGCAGGTTGTGCCGCCCGCACTCGCGGCGATCGTTGCGAGCGCTGGGGACTTCTCCGAACTCTACGACGACCTCGCGCGATGTCTGGTTGACGAACCGCCCGCGCAGCTCGCCGACGGCGGCGTCGTTCGCCCTGACGCCGACGCCGAGCTTGCGCAATGCGTCGCCTTGCGAACCGACGCGCGTTCGAGCCTCTCGGCGCTCGAGGAGCGCGAACGCGAACGGACCGGCATCAAGTCCCTGCGCATCAAATATGCGAGCGCCTTCGGCTACGCGATCGAGATTAGCAAAGCGCACGCGGCCAACGTGCCCGCCGACTACGTGCGCAAGCAGACGCTGACAACCGGGGAGCGGTACATCACCCCGGAGCTCAAGGAGCTCGAGCTCGCGATTTCGACCGCGCAGTCGCGTCAGCAGCGTTTGGAAGAGCGGCTCTACGGCGAGCTGCTCGAGCGCGTGGCCGCGCGCGCCGACGATTTGCTCGCGGCGGCCGAGGCGATCGCGCAGCTCGACGTCTTCGCTGCGCTCGCGCAGTGTGCAGCCGAACGCGGGTACGCCCGCCCGGCGTTCGTCGACGGGAGCGCGATCCGTATCGACGACGGGCGGCATCCGGTCATGGAGGCGGTGTTGCACGCGCACTTCGTCCCCAACGACCTGCGCCTCGACGCCGATGCGCATCGCTTCATCTTATTGACCGGGCCGAACATGGGCGGGAAGTCGACCTATCTTCGGCAAGCCGGCCTGCTGACGATCATGGCGCAGATCGGCTCCTACGTGCCGGCGAAGGCGATGCGCTTGGGCGTCGTCGACCGCATTTTCACCCGGATCGGTGCCGGCGACGATTTGTCCTCGGGGCAATCAACCTTTTATATGGAGATGGCCGAAGCGGCGAACATCCTGCGCCGCAGTACGCGCCGTTCGCTGCTGCTCATCGACGAGGTAGGGCGCGGGACCGGGACGATCGACGGGCTCTCGATCGCTCAGGCGATCTGCGAATATCTGCTCGGCCTCGACACCCAGGCGCCGATGGTGCTCTTTGCGACCCACTTCCACGAGCTGTGCGCGCTGGCCGACCACTGGCCGCTGGTTGCGAACTATCACATCACCGCGGTTGAAAACACGGCGAAGAATCGGGCGCCGGTCTTTTCCCATCGCGTGCAACCCGGCAGTTCCTCGCGTTCGTTCGGGCTGGAGGTTGCGCGCATGGCGGGCTTGCCGCCGGCCGTCGTCGAGCGAGCGCGGGAGATCGCAGATGCGCTCTCCGGTCAGCCCGATGTCGAAGCGACCGCGCCGCTGCGCCGGCGCCTACCGAAGGCGGGCACGTCTGACGAACAGCTCTCGCTCTTGTGATCCATCTCCTCGATCCCGTCACCGTGGGACAGATTGCGGCCGGCGAGGTTATTGAACGGCCGCAGTCGATCGTGAAAGAGTTGGTCGAGAACGCGGTCGATGCCGGCGCGACGCGTGTAACGGTCGTGCTCGAACGTGGGGGCACCGAGCGAATCGAAGTCATCGACGACGGCGACGGCATCGCGGCGAGCGAGCTGGAACTCGCCGCGCGCCGGCACGCAACCAGCAAGCTTTCGCGCGCAGAAGATCTGGAATCGGTTGCGACACTTGGATTTCGTGGCGAAGGGCTCGCGTCGATCGCATCGGTCGCGCAGCTCGAACTGCATTCACGCACGCCTAGCGAACAGATCGGCTCGCGCATCATCGCGCACGCGGAAGCGGCGGGGCCGGTCGAGCCGGTTGCGAGCGCGCCCGGCACGCGCGTCATCGTCACCGAGCTGTTCGCGAATCTGCCGGTTCGCCGCGAGTACCTCAAGGGCGCAAGCGCCGAATTCACGCGCATCTCGAGTTGGCTCTCAACCTTCGCGCTCGCGTATCCGCACGTGACCTTCACGCTGCGGCACGACGGCAAGGACGTCTGGGTGCTACCGGCGGCGACCGACCCGCGCGAACGTTTAGCGATGGTCTTCGGTCGCGACGCTGCAGTTGCGCTGATTCCGCTCGAGCCGGAGGCAGCGCGCATGCTCGAGGGTAATGTGCGCGGCTTCATCAGCGCACCGGGGAACGACCGCGGCGATCGCCGCATGCAATTGCTATTCGTGAACGGACGTTTGCTGCGCAGCACGTTGCTCGCCGGCGCATGGACGGCCGGGTACGCGACCTTTGCGATGATCGGGCGCCAGCCCTATGGCGTGTTGATGCTCGATCTGCCGCCCGAACACGTCGATCCAAACGTGCATCCGACCAAGAGTGACGTGCGTTTGCGCTTTGGCGCACAAGTCTTCGACGCGGTGCGCCGGTCGATCGCGGCGACGTTGCATCATCACGCGAGCGCGCGTTTCACGGATGCAACCGGGGTGCCCGTGTTCTCGGCTGCACCGTCCGGAATTGATACATCGCTGCCGCACATGCAAGCGCTCTTCGAAACCCCACTCGGCGATCCGAGTGACGTGCCGGGACAGCGCACGCGCGTGCTCGCTCAGCTGCATCGCACCTATATCCTTGCCAGCGACGGCGAGGGACTGCTGCTACTCGATCAGCATGCAGCGCACGAGCGCATTGCCTACGAGTCGATCGTCGAGCGCGCGCGCGAGCACGCGCCGAGCGAACCCCTGCTCGTGCCGATCGTCGTCGAACTGGACGCAGGAGCGAGCATTGCGCTGGATCGCGCGCTCGAACCGCTGCGCGAAGGCGGGCTCGAGATCGAGCCCTTCGGCGAGCACACCTTCCGCATTACGGCGACGCCGGCCGGATACGGCGCGCGTCCCTTCGATCTCGCCGGATTTCTCGACGATCTCTCCGAGGAACCCAAGCAGCGCAGCGTGCGCGAACGGATCTGGGCGTCGCTCGCGTGTCATTCCGTGACGGTCGCGGGCGAGCGCTTGGAATTCGACGAGATGACGAGTTTGGTCGAGCGGCTCGCCGTGTGCGCGAATCCGATGCACTGTCCGCACGGCCGTCCGACGATGGTGCGCTTGGCCCCCGGTGATATCGCCAAAATGTTCAAACGGATCTGATGAGCGAGCGCGGGGTCCTGGTGCTCGCGGGAGCGACCGCATCGGGAAAGACGGATCTCGCGATCGAGCTTGCGCAACGGTTCGATGCCGAGATCGTCGGCGCGGATTCGCGACAGATTTACCGCGGTATGCCGATCGGAACCGCCGCACCAGACGACGAGCAGCTTCGAGCCGTACCCCACCATCTCGTCGCGTTCTTGGATCCGTACGAGCGCTATTCGGCCGCGCGCTATTCGCACGACGCGGTTGCGGCTATCGAAGCGATTCATGCGCGCGGGCGGCGAGCCATCGTTGCGGGCGGAACGGGATTTTATCTGCGCGCGCTGACCGGCGACGTGGCACTCGCGCCGCAACAGGACGAAGCGCTGCGCGCGCGGCTGGCGCACGAAGCGCGCGTGCATCCAGCGACCGTTTTGTGGGAGTGGCTCGCGACACGCGACCCGATCCGCGCAGCCGCGCTCGATCGAAGCGACGTCTATCGGATCCTGCGCGCGCTCGAGGTCGCGCTTGCGCCGGCGAGCACGCGTGCCGACGCCGTTTCCGGAGTCACGCTACGTTCCGCCGATATTCCCTTTGTGAAGGTCGCGCTCGACGTGCCCATCGCGACGATCGATGAGCGCATCGAACGCCGGGCCGACGCCATGCTCGCCGGCGGACTGCTCGATGAAGCCGAGCGCATTGGTACGGAGGCGCTTGCGGCAAATGCCGTCGGCTATCCGCAGGCACTCGCGTTCCTGCAAGGATGGAGCACGCACGATGAGCTGCGCACGTCGCTCGTGCGCGCGACGCGACGCTATGCGCGGCGTCAGCGATCGTGGTTTCGCGCCGAACCGGGAATAACGTGGGTGTCGCCCGCGCTCGTCGAAGAGGCGGCAAGGGAAAAGCTCGGTTGGTCGTAAACAGCAAAAAGGACATGCCCGGCAGTCTCCAAGACAGCTTCCTCGCAGAATGCCGACGCGGCGGTACCGCCGTGACCATCTATTTGATGAACGGATTTCAATTGCGCGGGATCGTTAAAGGCTTCGACCCCTTCACCGTCCTCTTGGAATACGAGGGGAAGACGCATTTGGTTTACAAGCATGCGATCTCGACGATTTCGCCTGCTGCAGCTGTGGCCCTCAGTGAGACCGGTCAGTAAATACCACGGCGCGCGCAACGACTTCATCGTTCTGGATGCGCGCGGCAGGACCGTCGACAACGTTCGCGAGCTTGCGCTGCGCTGGTGCGACCGTCACGGCGGAATCGGGGCTGATGGCCTCCTGCTAATCGGGACCTCAGAGCGTGCGCCGGTCTCGATGCGCGTGATCAACGCCGACGGCAGTGAAGCCGAGATGTGCGGAAACGGAGTACGCTGCGTCGCGCGCTATCTGGACGAGCGCGGGGAGGGTGCGCAGTTCGCCGTCGACACGGCCGCCGGAATCATCCGCACCGACGTGATCGAACGGGGCGACGTCTACCGCGTTCGGGTCGACATGGGCGAACCGCGCGTGATCAGCGTCAATGCAAGCGAACCGCAGAGCGCGATCGTCGATACGGGCAATCGTCACCTCGTCTTATTCCGCGAAGAGATCGACGGCTTCGATCTGTGGTCGATTGGCGAGGTGACCAACAACGACCCGCAGTACCCGGACGGGATCAACGTGCATTTGGTTGAGGTCGAAGGACCCTCCACGCTGCATGTGCGTCACTACGAGCGCGGCGCGGGTCTCACGATGGCGTGCGGAACCGGCGCGGTCGCGAGCGCCGTCGCATCGATCGTGCGCGGCGACGTCACGAGTCCGGTCTTGGTGCGCGTCCCAGGTGGCGAATTGACGATCGAATGGGATGGGAGCGGACACGCGTTCATGACCGGCCCGGCGGTCCACGTTTTCGACACGACGATATGATCGGGCTCGCGTATTGCGATAAAGCGGGGCGCATCTACTACGATGAAACGCGCACGCCGCTCGCCGACGGCGGGGTCATTCGCGAGGCGCACCGCGACGATCTGATTCCGGCGCCGAAGGGAACGGTGCAGATGATCCTGCCCGGACGGCGCGCGCTGACCACGTGGGGTCCGATGCCGGGCCGCTACGCGCTCGCGGTGATGCTGCCCGCCGGCTACACGCGACTGCTCGTTCCCGCGTACGAACGTGAGGAGAGCGCGCCGACGCTGCCGCTCTTCGGCTACACGTTCGCGTGCGTCGTCGACGACGAACTCTACGTCGCGGCGATGAAGACCGACGAAAGCGAGGACTGGCAGCCGCGCACCTTTGGTCCCGGCGAACTGGAGATGCTTCTCGAGCGGCGCACGCGCCTGGATCCCGGAAACCAAGTGCTCGCGCAGGTCGCGCTCTGCTCGCGCGAGTACGGCTGCTTCACCGCGCAAAACGTCTTTCTCGAACGCGGCGAAGCGGCGTTGCCGGTTTCGCCGAAATGCAATGCACGCTGCGTCGGCTGCATCTCCGAACAGGAGCCGGACGCGGGCCTGCCCTCGCCGCAGACGCGCATTACCTATGAAACCAAGGCTGACGAGCTAGCGCGGATCGCGATCCATCACCTCGAGTGCGCCTGGGACGGCATCGTCTCGTTCGGCCAGGGCTGCGAGGGCGAGCCGCTGCTGCGCTCGATTGCAATTGCCGGGGCGATCGAACGCATCCGCGCCGCGCTGCCGAACGGCACGATCAATCTCAACACCAACGGCAGTATGCCGAGCGCACTCGAGACCTGCATCGACGCCGGTTTGCAGGCGGTGCGGATCAGCCTCAACTCGTTCCGCCCACAGGTTTACGCCGCCTACTACCGCCCGATCGGTTACACGCTGGATGACGTCTTCGAATCGATTCAGTTGGCTGTGCGGCGCGGTTTGCGCGTGAGTTTGAATCTGCTCACCCATCCGGGCATTACCGACGACGAAGAAGAAATCGAAGCGATGCGTGGGTTTTTGCACGATGTTCGCGTGGCGATGATTCAAACGCGAACGCTCAACATCGATCCCGAATGGTACTTTGCCGCCGTCGGACGACCGCGCGCGCCGGTTGGCATGCGCACGGCAATCGGCACCATTCGCGATCTGCACGTTGCCGTCGGCAACTTCACCCACACCCATTGAAGCTCTGGCAGATCGTCGCGCTGGTGCTCGCAGGACTGGCGTACGGCTTGATCGAGCCCGGGCGGCTGACCTTCGCCTTCGGGCAGGCGACGCTCTACATCTTGCTGCCCGCGCTGCTCTTCGAAGCCGCATGGAATCTGCGCTTTCGCGCGATGGTCCGCGCGTGGCCTGCGATCGCAGCGCTTGCGGTTCCGGGCGTGCTGGTTACCGCGCTGCTCATCGCCGGTGCGCTCGCCGTCGTACACGTGCCCTTCAAAACCGGCCTGCTCGCCGGCGCGATTCTCTCAGCCACCGATCCGATTGCGGTGATCGCCGTATTTCGGCGCCTGCGCGTGCCGGTGCTGTTGCGCACGATCGTCGAGTGCGAGTCGCTTTTCAACGACGCCGTCGCGGTCGCGCTTTACCGGGCAGTGCTGGTAGCCGCGCTGGCCGGAACGCTCGGTGCCCCGAGCCTCGCGTGGATTTCCCTTGGAGCCGTTGCCGGCGTGGCCGGCGGTATTGCCATCGGCGTCGGCTCGGCATTCGTTGCCGCGACGCTCTTGCGAAATCGCAATGGTGATGCGCTGCAGATCGCGGCGACCGTCCTGTGCGCCTATGCGACGTACTTTGCCGCCGACCATATGAAGTGTTCGGGGATCTTTGCCACCATTGCTTGCGGTATCGCGCTGCGTTGGTTCGAGCGGCGCTGGATCAGTCTGCGCGTGGCCGAGGATGTCAACCGCTTTTGGGATGTAAGTGCGCTCGTCGCCAATGCGCTGGTGTTCTTTCTTGTCGGTGCCGCGCTCGATATCGCGACCGTCGTGCGCGATCCCGCGTTCGTGATTGCCGCGCTCGCCGGCGTGGCCGTCGCGCGTTTTGCTGTCGCCGGACTGCTCCTTCCGGCTGGCTACCCACGCGAATGGCTCGACGTCATCCGTATCGCCGGCTTGCGCGGTGCGCTGTCGCTCGCGCTCGCGGTCGCACTGCCGGCGGGAGTGCCGCAACGTGATGCGATCATCGCCGCAACCTTCGCGGTCGCGCTCGCAACGATCATCTCGTCGACGCTCACCGTGCCGCCGGTGGTGGCCCGTACCGTTCGCGCGAGAGCCCGGCAATGACGGCGGAACTCGAACGCATCGCTACCTCCATGCTCACGCCGCAGCGCGGTGAACCTGCGGTATCGACGGTGTCCTGGGAATCGCGCGACGCGCTACAGACACGATTCGGCCCGCTCGCCTATTGGGCGAGCGGTTCAGGGCCAGCAGTTCTCTTGGTACATGGATGGGAAGGAACACACGCTCACCTCGATGCCTTCGTTGCACCACTGCTTGCACGCGGAGCTCGGGTCGTTGCAGTCGATCTCCCGGCGCACGGAGAGAGCGCGGGAACGATGTCCTCGCTGGCCGATTGCGGCGAAGCGCTGGCCAATCTCGGAGCTCACCTTGGTCCGCTCGCCGGGGTTATTGCTCATTCCGCCGGATCTCCGTCGACGGCGTTGGCGCTTCGAGCCGGCATGCGCGCCGAACGCGTTGCGCTGATCGCAACACCCGAGCGGTACGACCGGTACGTGAAGTGGATTGCGGAGCAGGAAGGTGTGGAGGCGGATCAGCTTCTGGCCACGCTCAAAGCGCGTGGCATCAACGTATCATCGTTCGTCTTGCCCGAGACGGCAGCTTTACTCGATATTCCCGCGCTGATCGTGCATTCGGTCGACGATCGCACGTGCGACATTCGGGGCGCACAAAGAGTCGCGTCCGCTTGGCGCGGGAGCGAGTTCTTTGCAGTCGATGGCCTCGGACACATGCGAATCCTCAAAGACCCGGCTGTTATCGATCGTGTGGTCCAGTTTATGATGGCCCCATAACCGGTCATCCGAACGGACCATCCGTTCGGAGGCTGGGCGCGGCGGCTCGCGTGCGATACGCTACGACCGATGTTCCACGCCCTCGTCTTGGCTGCAATCGTAGCTGCCTCACCCTCACCCAGCGTCAGCCCGAGTCCAACACCCACAGCAAGCCCGACGCCCACGCCACCCTATTCACTTCACGGCGCATTCTCGCTCTACACGGAGCACACGAATAACGTGAATCCAACCGGAGCACTGGATACACTGACCGGCGCCGACCTGGCGAGCCGGACGGATCTCAGCAATGCGCTCCTGACGTTCTCGAAGAACACCGGGCAGCTGCAAGGCAGCGTCACGGTTGGCCCCTACGCGTTTCCGGTTGTCGGTCAGTCGATCAATCCGACCACGCAGCAAGGCGCGAACGTGTCGCTCTACGGATACGTGCCGGCCTACGATCTCGCCTACGTGCCGAATGGGAACGTCACGGTTAGCGCGGGCCAACTCGCCACCTTGCTCGGTCAAGAGAACGGTTTCACGTTCCAGAATTTCAACATTCAGCGCGGGCTTGTGTGGGCCGCCGAGCCGACCTTTAGCCGGGGCGTGCGCGTCGCGTACACCAACGGCAAAATCTCGGGCGATCTCGAGTATGATGACGGCTACTATTCGGGCGGAAGCGGGCGGGCCGTCGAGGGCCTCGCCGGATGGGCGCCGACCGCAAATACCGATTGGTCGTTCGCGTTCATCGTTCCGGGTGCCAACACACCGCCGAACGTGACCGCTGCCGTGGCCAACAAGCGCGAGTTCGACTTTATGCTCACGCAAGAGTTCGGCAAACTCCAGCTCGAGCCGTACGTGCTCTACATCCAGTCGCCCGCATCGGCCGCACTCGGCTACACCAATAGCGAGAGTGCGCTCGGCGCGGTCGTTCTGGCCAACTATGCGTTCAATGGCGTCTATTCGCTTGGCGGGCGATTCGAGTCGTTTGCCAATCACAGCGCGACCGCGGACACGTCGCTCAACGCCGATTTGGTCGGCTACGGACCGGGAAGCCGCGCGACCACGTGGACGATCACGCCCGAATATCACCCCGGACCGTTCTTCGTGCGCGCCGAGTATTCGCTCGTCACCGTGAGCGATGCGCTGCTCGGTTTTGGTCCCGCAGGTACTCTCACCAATCAATCTCGGTTTTTTGCTGAACTTGGAGTTCAATTCTGATGTTGGAAGCAGCAATCGTCATCCTCTCGATCGCGTGTTTCGTGATCTTAGATCGCTACGTCATCGGCTGCGATAAGGTATAGCATCATGGCATTCGACGATATTCTTGGCCTCATTTTGACCGTTGCCGGCCTTGCATACTGCACGTATGCGATGCTTCGCCCAGAGAAGTTTTAGGAGCAGATCATGACCGCCATCGGTTGGGCGCAAATCGCCGTTCTCTTTATCCTCGTCCTCGTCTGTGTCAAGCCGCTCGGATCGTTCATGGCGAAGGTCTTCGCGGGTGAGCGTACGTTCCTCACGCCGGTCTTTGGCCCGGTCGAGAACGGGATCTACCGCCTCTGTCGCATCGATCCGAACGTGGAGATGACGTGGTACACGTATCTTTTCGCCGTCCTCGCGGTGACGTTCGTCGGATTCGTCTATCTGTACGTGCTGCTACGCACGCAGCAGTGGCTGCCACTCAACCCGCAAGGCTTCGGACCAATGGCGCCGGATCTTGCGTTCAACACGGCGATCAGCTTCGTGACCAATACGAACTGGCAGTTCTATTCGGGCGAGAGCACGCTCAGCTATCTCTCGCAGATGATGGGTCTCGCGTGGCATAACTTCGTTTCAGCTGGTCTCGGCATCGCGGTCGCGATCGCGTTCATCCGCGGGCTCGCGCGCACGAACGTGAAGACGCTCGGGAACTTCTGGGCGGACTTGACGCGTGCGTGCCTCTATGTGCTGCTGCCGATCTCGATCGTGGCCGGTCTTGCCCTCGTCTATATGGGCGTTCCGCAGAATTTTCACCCCTATCAGAACGTCGTCTCGCTGGAGGGCTTCAAACAGCAAATTACCGGCGGTCCGATGGCCTCGCAAGAAGCGATCAAGGAACTCGGCACCAACGGCGGCGGCTTCGTCGGCCAAAACTCCGCCGCGCCCAACGAAAACCCGAACCCGTTCAGCGACCTCTTCGAGATGTGGCTCTTCATCGTGATCGCCGCGGCGTTGACGTACACGTTCGGACGGATGGTGAAGGATCAACGCCAAGGCTGGGCGCTCTTCATCGCGATGTCGATCATGTGGATCGGCGGCGTGTGGATCGCCTACTGGGCGGAAGCCGCGGGCAATCCGCTCATCCACCAGCTCGGCGTGCTCGGCGGAAACATGGAGGGCAAAGACGTCCGCTTCGGCATCGTTGCGTCCGCGCTTTGGGCGGTCTCAACGACCGCGACCTCGTGCGGCGCGGTCAACGCGATGCACGATTCGTTCACCGCGCTCGGCGGCTTGATCCCGATGGTCAACATGCAGCTTGGCGAGATCATCTTCGGCGGCGTCGGAAGCGGCATCTACGGCAAACTCGTCTTCGTCGTGCTGACCGTCTTCATCGCGGGCTTGATGGTCGGTCGCACGCCGGAATATCTCGGCAAAAAAATCGAGCGCAAAGAAGTGCAGCTCGCGATCCTATTCATTATTGTGACGCCGGTGCTGGTCTTGGTTCCAACCGCCATTGCCGCGGTTTTCCCGACTGCACTCGTGGCGCTCACGAACAACGGGCCACACGGATTCTCGGAAATCCTCTACGCCTACTCATCCGCGAACGGCAACAATGGCAGCGCCTTTGCGGGGCTTGGTCTGGGGACGAACGTCTGGACGAATTTCTTCTGGAACGCGACGATGGGCGTGGACATGCTGTTCTCGCGTTACGCCGAGATCATCCCGCTGCTTGCGCTCGCCGGCATCCTCGCGGGCAAGCGGGCCGTTGCCGAATCCGCCGGTACGTTCACGACCTACTCGCCAATTTTCGTGGCGCTGCTGATCGGAACGATCTTTATCGTCGGCGCCCTCGTATTCTTCCCGGCCGACGCGCTCGGTCCGATCGTCGAACATCTGCTCACGCTGCAAGGAAAGACATTCTAACTCATGATCTCGCAAAGACGGATCGAGCGTCGTCCGAAAGCACGCTCACTGTTCGATTCGGAGATTCTCGGCCGCGCGGTCGTCGATTCGTTCAAGAAGCTCGATCCGCGTTGGCAGTTCCGCAACCCGGTGATGTTCGTCTGCGAAGTCGGCGCGCTGGTCACGTTGATGTTCTCCGTACGCGACCTCGTAAATCACGGACCGGCGGGATTCGATTTCGCGATTTCGATTTGGCTCTGGTTCACGGTACTCTTTGCAAACTTCGCTGAAGCGGTGGCAGAGGGGCGCGGAAAGGCGCAAGCCGATGCGCTGCGCAAGACGCGCACCGAGACGTTGGCCAAGCTGGTCGTGGGTGACGGTGTCGAAACCGTTCCGTCGAGCAACCTGCGCAAGGGCGACGTTGTTCGCGTCGTTGCCGGCGAGGTGATTCCGGGCGATGGCGACGTGATCCACGGTGCGGCGATGGTCGATGAGTCGGCGATCACCGGCGAATCGGCTCCGGTCGTTCGCGAAGGCGGCGGTGATCGTAGTGCGGTGACCGGCGGCACGCGCGTCATATCGGATCAAATCGATATTCGGATCACTGCGAACCCGGGTGAGACCTTTCTCGATCGCATGATCGGACTGGTCGAAGGTGCCTCGCGGCAGAAGACGCCGAATGAAATCGCGCTCTCGATCCTGCTTGCGGGGTTGACCATCATCTTTTTGATCGCGGTCGCGACCCTCTCGCCGTTTGCCGTCTACGCCGGCGAACATCTGTCGGTCACCGTGTTGATCGCGTTGCTGGTTTGTCTGATTCCAACGACGATCGGCGGCTTGCTCTCGGCCATCGGCATTGCGGGCATGGACCGCGTGATGCAGCGCAACGTGCTGGCCATGAGCGGCCGCGCCGTTGAGGCTGCGGGCGACGTCGACACGCTGCTGCTGGATAAGACCGGAACGATTACGCTCGGTAACCGTCAAGCGACCGACGTGATCAGCGCGGAGGGCGTTGCGGCCGCCGACGCGATGCGCACCGCGTACCTCACCTCGCTCCCCGACGAGACGCCGGAAGGGCGTTCGATCGTGACGCTCGCTCAAGCGAACGGCATCACCGACGCAGAGCCGGTGGGTGCGACCTTCGTTCCGTTCAGCGCGTACACGCGCATGAGCGGCGTCGATCTGCCCGACGGCACGAAATTGCGCAAGGGCGCACCGGATGCGGTCACCGCGTGGGTGCGCGATCAAGGCGGCGTGCCTGCAACCGGACTCGCGGCCGACGTCGAGCGTATCGCTCGTGCCGGCGGCACCCCGCTGCTGGTTGCGCGCAACGCGCAGATTGTCGGCGTCATTCAGCTCAAGGACATCCTCAAGCCGAACATGCGCGCGCGGTTCGACCGCCTTCGCGCGATGGGCATCCGCACGGTGATGATCACCGGCGACAACCCGCTCACCGCCGCGGCGATCGCGGGCGAATCGGGCGTCGACGATTTTCTCGCCGAAGCCACGCCCGAAACCAAGATGGATCTGATCAAGCGCGAACAGAACTCGGGTCGCCTCGTTGCCATGACCGGCGACGGCACGAACGACGCGCCGGCGCTCGCGCAAGCCGACGTCGGCGTCGCGATGAACTCGGGCACGCAAGCCGCCAAAGAGGCCGCGAACATGGTCGACCTCGACTCCGATCCGACCAAACTGATCGAAGTCGTGGAAATCGGGAAGCAGCTGCTGATGACTCGCGGCGCGCTGACGACCTTCTCGATCGCCAACGACGTCGCAAAATACTTCGCCATTCTTCCGGCGATGTTTGCGACCGCGTACCCAGCGATGAACGCGCTCAACATCATGCACCTCTCGACATCGCAAAGCGCGATTCTCTCGGCGGTGATCTTCAACGCGCTAATCATCATCGCGCTGATTCCGCTCGCCTTGCGCGGCGTCGCGTATCGCCCCCTCGGCGCCAACATCGTGCTACGCACGAACGTCTTGGTCTACGGCGTCGGCGGCATCATCGTGCCCTTCATCGGCATCAAGCTCATCGATATGATCTTAGCCGCGCTCCACTTAACGTAAGCGATTCGGCCGGCCTTCGGCCGGTCGCACCTCCTGCGCTCCGAACCTTCAGCCGTTTCGTGCGGCTACGTAAGAAATGAAAGAAATGAAAAACACAATTAAAATCGCGGACAACACGCTCAAACACCTCGGGACGTCGGTGTTGTTCACCATCGTCACGGTGATCGCGTTCGGCCTGATCTATCCTTTCGTGATGACCGGGATCTCGCAGCTGCTCTTTCCGTATCAGGCCAACGGCTCGATCGTCTACGTGAACGGGAAGGCCGTCGGTTCCGCGATCATCGGTCAACTCTGGACCAAGCCGCAGTACTTCCAAGGGCGGCCTTCGGCTGCAGGGAAGGGTTACGATCCGACGTCAACCGGCGCAACGAATCTTGGACCGACCTCGAAGAAGTTGATCGATTCAACTCGAGCAACGATTGCCGCGCTCAAGAAAGCCAATCCCGACGCGACGATTCCGGTGCCGATGGATCTCGTCACGTCGAGCGGCAGCGGCATCGATCCGGACGTCAGTCCTGAGGGCGCGTACTATCAGGCGCCGCGCGTGGCCAAGGCGCGCAACCTCCCGGTCGCGGCCGTGAACGCGTTGATCGCGCGCACGATTCTGCCGCGCACCCTTGGCTTCATCGGCGAACCACGCGTGAATGTGTTACAGCTAAATATGGCTCTCGACAGCCTGCATTAGGCGTCGTCGGCGGGGGCTTCGACGATCGCCTTGGGACGCGCGAGCACCAGCACTTCGCGCGCGCCGTTGTCGAATAAGCGCCGGGCGAACGCGTTGCGCGCGGGCCAGCGCGGCCGGCGATGCGTGCCGCCGACGGCAATATCGGTCTGAGGGCGGGATCGCGCGATTTCGAGCAGACGCTTTGCCGCGTCGTCGACGCCGCGCTCGTCGATCCAATCGACATTGAGCACGCGTGCCGCACGCTCGAAATCTGCGAGGATCGTTTCGTCGACGCGCTCGCGACGCTCGGCGATGTGCGCGACCGCAAAATCGACTTCGAGACGCGCGGCCATGCGCGAGGCCTTGCGCAGGAGCAACAGGTCTTCGCGCCGTCCGACGATCGAGAGGAGAATCCGATCGAAGGGCGCCGCGATGCGTTCCCGCGTTTCGGCGCGCAGTACTTCGCGAATCGCGAGTTCCCGCAACGCCGCCAGGTTCTCGGTCCGAAAGAAATTTGCGAGCGCCGGCTCAATGCGCTCGCGCGGATAGATCTTGCCTGCGCGCAAGCGTTCGCGCAGCGTGTCGGGCGAAACATCGATCAGGACCACTTCATCGGCGAGCGGGAGGATGCCGTCGGGCAGGGTCTCGCGCACGACCGTCCCGGTCAGGCGGTAGACCGCGTCGCTGAGCGCTTCGAGGTGTTGAATGTTGAGCGTCGTGATCACGTCGATCCCGGCGCGAAGAAACGCGAGGACGTCGAAGAAGCGCTTGGGAGCGAGCGATCCCGGTGCATTGGTGTGGGCGAGCTCGTCGACGAGCACCATGCGCGGCTTGCGCGCGAGTATCGCTTCGCGATCCATCTCGGTGTAGGTGATGCCGTCCGCCTGAATCGTCTTGCGCGGAACGATCGGGAGGTCGCCGATCATGGCTTCGGTCTCGGCACGCTTGTGGGTCTCCACCAGGCCGATCACCACGTCGACCCCTTCGGCGCGCAGTTGCTGCCCGCGGTCGAGCATGGCATACGTCTTGCCCGCACCGGCCGCTGCTCCGAGATAGACGGTAAGCTTCCCATAGCCGACGCGCATCCGGTCGCCTAGCGTTCCGGAAAGCGGCGTCGTGATCGATGTGCGTTCGATGTACGACTGCTCGGCGTCGAGCATTGCGATGTCGCGCTCGACCGGCGAGTTGATCAGCCGCGCACCGAGATCGCTTCGCGGAAGAAGGAGCAGCGAGGCGCGCAACCCCGCGAAATCGATGCGATCCGGCTCTTGGGCAGGAAGCACTTCCGCGTTGAATTCGGCTGCGGCTCGCGCGACCTCGGTTGGATCGCAGTCGGGATCGGGAAGAAGCTCGAGCGCCAGATCAAGCGCGGCGGCGATCGGCGCGCAGCGCCGCACGAAAGCGCGGTAATCGACGCCCTTGGGAACGATCGTGACCGCACTCGACGTGGTCGCGGCCGAGACCGTCGGAATCGTCAACTGGTCGATCGTGCGCAGCAGCAGCTCGCGCAGCATGATCAACGTTGATTCTTTGTACAGGCCGCTTTCGGCGCGCTCGATGTCATCGTCGCGAACGATCTTTCCGCTTTGCAACCGCTCGCGCAGAATCTCGGGCGACGCGTCGAGCGCAACGACCTCGTCGGCTGTCTTGAGGAACGACAACGGCACTATCTCGCGGACCGGAAAGCCGGTGAGCCGCTCGGCCGTCGCGGAAACCGTCTCCAAATGGGCGATATTGAAGGCGCCGAGAACGGTAACGCCGGCGGCGCGCAGGTCAAGTGCGTCTTGCCAGCGCTTGCCGTTGCGCGCGTCACCCATATTGTCGTGCGCAAGCTCATCCATGAGGATGACGTCGGGATGCGCGTCGAGCGCGGCATCCAGATCGAATTCCTTGAAACGATTTGTGCCGATGGTGACGTCGCGCGTCGGAATTCGCGGGATTCCTTCCGCGAGACGTTCGAGATCGGGCCGCCCCTTGGTCTCGATCCAGCCGATCGCGACCCGCTTCCCGGCGGCGATCAACCGGCGCGCGTCGGTCAGTAGCCGGCGCGTCTTCCCGGCGCCCGGCGCTGCGGCGACGTAGACGACGAGGCGCGCCCGCTCGCCAAACTCCCGTAAAAGCTCTTCCGCCGAGCGGCGCCGTGCGGCTTCACGTTCGTCTGACGAGTGATCCATGGACCGGGCCGGTTCGTCAAAATGAACGGGGTCCCCGCTGCGCGAAGCGTCGTAAGAATGGCCGCTCTCTGCTACGCGCTCTTGGCGATTGCGTGGGTCATCGATCTCGTCACGCCGCAGCTTTTCGTCGCAGCGATTTTGCTCAACGGCCCGATTGCGCTTTCGGCGCTTGCATTGCGCCCCTCATTGACAATTCGACTCGTCGTCTTGGCCGAGATTGCAAACGTCGTCGCGGGCTATGTGAACGGCCTTGCGGCGAATCACCATTGGGACGGGATCGCCATCGGCGATCGACTGCTTTCCGCAGCGAGTTTCTTACTCGTCGGAACATTGACGCTGCGTGCGCAACAGAGCGCGCGACGCGCCGGTGAAAGCGCCGAGCGCGAGCGGCAGATCGAGCGTGAACGCGCACTGCGCCGCGCGATGGAACAAGTACGCGCGAGTTTGAACACCGAGGTCGTCATGCGAAACGCGGTGCGCGCAGCCAAGCGCATCACGGCCGCATCGAGCGTCTTACTCGTGACCCGCGCCACCTCGCTCGACGTACCCGACCTCTACGAAGCGGTCGAGGGGGACGTGACGCTGCGGCGCATGCCGCTCTCGCCCGAGATCGCCTCGGTGATCGAAAACGCACGTACGCGCGGCCGCGCCGTGACCGTCGGCGCCAACGATCCGCTCGCGAGCATGCTGCTCGAATCGGTAACTGCCGCGACGATCGAGCTCGACAACGGCCTAGTTGCACTCATTATCGGTTGGGGTTCGCGCACACCGTCTGCCGAGGAGCAAGAGGCGGTGCAAGATTTCGCGGACAATTTGGCCGTTGCGCTGCAGCAGGGACGCCTGTTTATTCGCCTTGCCGAACAGAACGAGGAGATTCTGCGCGGACGCAGCGAGTTGCAGGATCGCAGCGATGTTATTCGCGACATCGTCTACGCGCTTGCCCACGATCTGCGAACGCCGCTGGTCGCCGCGGACGTCACGATGAATCAAGCGCTCGACGGTGCCTATGGCGAGCTTCCCGAGCGTTACCGCCACATTCTTGAGACGACGCGCGTCTCAACCGCGAGCTTGCGCCGCCTGGTCGAAACGCTGCTCCTGGTCGCGCGGTACGAGTCCGGTGAAGATTCCCGCCAGTTCCGGCGCGAGGCGGTTTCGCCGTTGATCGAACGCGTCACGGCCGAGTTGCAGCCCGTCGCTCAAGCCAAAAGCGTACAACTCACCGTGCAACCAGTCCCGGCAGATGCCACCATCGAGGCGGACGAGGACGAGATTGGCCGCGCACTCACGAACCTCGTCGCCAATGCGATCGAAGCAACGCCGGCCGAGGGAAGCGTGAACGTTGAAACCACGGTTGGCGCAGGCATGCTGAATATCGCCGTTGTTGACGACGGCTACGGCGTCCCACCGGAGCGGCGCGAGGCGCTCTTCCAACGCTTTGGCGGCGTGCGCGCAGGCGGCGGGACGGGGCTTGGGCTCTACATCGTTCGGCGAATCGCGGAAAAATATGGCGGGCGCGCCGGATACGAGCCGCGCGAGGACCGCGGGAGCCGCTTCTTTGTCGAGTTGCCGCTGGCAAACAAGGGAGCGCAGGCGTGAGCGAGCGGATACGCGTCGCGATCGTCGAGGATCACGCCCTCACGCGCGAAGGCATGAAGACGGCGTTGCAAGCGCCATTCGATGTCGTCGGTGAAGCGGCCGATGGCGTGGACGGTTACGAGATGGTGATGCGCGAGCGCCCGGATGTGGCGATCGTCGATCTCGGTCTTCCGGGTATCGACGGCATTGAGCTCACGCAGCGCATCCGCGCAGATGCGCCGCAAACGCACGTGGTTATCGTGACGATGATCGACGTCGAAGATGAAGTGCTGGCTGCGCTCGCCGCGGGGGCGGATGCATATTGCTTGAAGTCGTCCCCCGCATCGACCCTCATCGACGCGGTTCGCATTGCAAGCGAAGGCGGCGCCTATTTCGATCCGCAGATCGCGCACGTTGTACTGGCGCGCTTTTCACCGCGAGCGCCGGCGGCTAACCACCCCTCGCCGCTCACGCCGCGCGAATCGGATGTGCTGCGCCTCATTGCCGAGGGCAAGGCCAACACCGAGATTGCGTCGAGCCTCAACATCGGTCTGGGCACGGTGAAGGGGCACATCCGGGATATCCTCGAGAAACTCTCCGCCGCCGACCGCACGCAAGCCGCCGTCGTCGCATTGCGTAAGGGATTTATTTAAAGAAAACTACGCTCGGGATGACAAGTAAATCACCCTTCGACAAGCTCAGGGTGACAACTAACGAACGGTGGCGGGGGCGTTGAAGACGGCTTGGAGTTTTTCAGCGGCGCCGTTTTTCACGACTGCGACGATGCGATCGCCGGCGTGCAGCTGCGTATCGCCGGTGGGAATCACGATGCTCTCGTCGTTGTCACGCTCGATCGCAACGATGACGCTGTTACGCGGCAGGTTGAGATCGCACAGCGGCTTATCCGCGACCGGTGATCCGGCGGGCACGCTGATGCGCACGAGGCTCAGATTGCCCTTGCCGAAGAGGTGCATCGTCTCGAGCGCCGCGGTATAACTCGACGCGTTGACATGCTGGTTGAGCACATCGAGAATGATCTCGGTCGATGAGATCACGGTGACCGGATCGGCCGGGTCGAGCGAGTCGAAGATTTGCCGGTTGCGCGGGTTGTTGACGCGCGCGATGCAGCGCGCTTTCGATTTCTTCTTGGTCAGCAGCACCACGACCAAGTTGTCTTCATCGTCGCCCGTATCGGCGACAACGACGTCGGCGCGCGCGACGCCGGCGGCTTCGAGCACCATCGGATCGCACCCGTCACCCAACATGGTGACTTGGCGATCGACCAGCGTATCGAGCTGCTTGGCTTTCTTGTCGTACTTTTCGACGACGACGACTTCGTGATGTTGTTGAAGAAGCGCGCGGGTCAGATACGATCCGACTTTCCCGCCGCCGACGATGAGAATGAACATTAGTGACCTCTGAGCGCCGAATGCGCAGTGCCGTTCGACCGTTTGAGCCAGCTGGCTAGGCGCGAGGAGCGTGGAATGGCATAGGCCATTTGAGCAACGAGCAACGACGCGAGCTGGCTCAAACGATCGAACCCGTTGGGCGGTCCCAGACGGTGTGCATCTGCGTCGTCGCTCCTCGCTCGCAAAGCGCCGCTTTTGTCGCTCATCGCTCCTATCATTTGCACACCATCTGGGGCTGCGGCATCGCACATTCGGCGCTCAGAGGCCACTAAGCGTTAACCGCCTCGGGTGAACAACCGGCAAACATTTTAGCGAACTCACTGATGGCTTCGGGCGCGACGATCGCGTTGATCTGATCGCCTTCTTCGAGCACGAGGTCGTTCGAGGCGACCATCACGCCGGATTTTTCGCGGCGAATCGCCGCGACGCGAATCCGTCCGGGCCGTTCGATTTCGCCGATGCTCTTGCCGGCTTCGCTCGCCGGGACCGTCGCCGAGAGCGAGGTCACCTTGCCGAAATCGAAGGTATGGACCGGATCCCATGGCGCTTGCAACAGCGTGTCGCGAATGAGCTTCGCGCCGACGGTGGTAGGAACTACCGTCTGGATACCCAGCTCGCGATACATCTGCCCGCGCGGCGGATCGTAGATCCGGCAGACCACGCGCTCGATCTTGAACATTCGCTGCGCGATGAGCGCGGCCATGATGTTGCGGTTGTCGCCGTCGGTGACTGCGACGAATCCGTCAGCGGTGGACGCGCCCGCCCGCTTGAGAACGTCGTAGTCGATCCCGGTGCCGACGACCACGTGACCGCGGAAGTTGGTGCCGAGGCGCTTAAAGGCGGTGGGGTTTTCGTCGACGACGATCACTTCGGAGCCGTCGGCGTCTAGGAGCTTCGCAAGTGCGGATCCGACACGTCCGCACCCAACGATGAGATATCGCATGGACGAGGAAGAGCGTTCCAAAGAGGCGGCCTGTTCCCCTTGAAAGAGGGCTTGCTCACCGAAGCAGGAGGGGCGGCCGAAGATCAGAATAGACGGGAGTTTTGTCGGGGCGTGGCTCAGCTTGGTAGAGCGCTTCGTTCGGGACGAAGAGGTCGCTGGTTCGAATCCAGTCGCCCCGACCATTCCAACTAAGGTCTTACGTTGTTCGAGAGATTCGGTCAGGCTTCGCTGCGCGTTTTACGCGTCGCCGAACAAGAATGCCGTAACCACAATCATTATTACGTCGGTGCCGAGCACCTGATGGTGGCGCTGCTCGAAGAACGCGACCCGCAAATTCTCCACGATTTAGATGCCGATGGAATCGACGTGAGCGAGTTGCACGCCGATGTTCGCCGTCATTTGGGCGCCGGCGAAGATCGTCTCTGGGAGGGTATCCTGGTGACGCCGCGCGTGCGCAAGATTATTTGTCTGGCCGAGGGCTACGCCGGGGAGGCGCCGGTTGAACCGGCACACCTGCTGCGCGCACTGCGAGCCGAAGGCGGGAGCCTCGCCGCCGAAATTCTCCGCCGCACCGGCGCCCGAAACTCCGTCACCGGTACGTAGGTAAACAGGGCGCGTGGAGCATTTTCAACAGATCGCGATTTCGCTGATCGATCAATACGGCTACGGCGGCCTCTTTTTCGTGCTCGTGCTTGGGAACATCGGTGCGCCGATCGGCGCGGAGATCGTAATGCCGCTGGCCGGCGCCCTCACTGCAACCGGGCACTTGCCCAATCTGGCGCTGACCATCCTGGTCTCTGTGCTGGGCGAGCTCGGCGGGGGCACGATCGGCTATATCGTCGGGCGCTTCGGCGGACGACCGCTGGTCGACCGATACGGCCGCTACGTGCATCTCACGCATGAAAATCTCGACCGCGTGCACGCCTTCTTCGAGCGCTACGGCAGCTTCTCGATCTTTATCTGCCGGTTTATCCCGGTGATTCGCGGGATCGTCTCGATTCCGGCGGGCCTGGCCGAGATGAACCTAATGCAGTTCTACCTTTGGTATGCGCTCGGCTCGGCGATTTTTTGCGGCGCGCTGATTTGGCTCGGCGCAGCGCTTGGAGCGCATCTCGATATGGTCCTACCCCTGGTCCATAAGACCGGGCTGATTGCGATGGTACTGGCCCTGGTCGCGATCGTGGTAGTCTGGATTGTGATGCGTCAGCGGAGACGATGAGCGCGACAGCGTCGCTCGAGCATACCCTCTCCCAGATTCCCGATGCGCCGGGCGTCTACCAGATGATCGGGCGCAACGGCGAGATTCTCTACATCGGCAAGGCCGTCTCGCTGCGGTCGCGCGTGCGCTCCTACTTCCAAGATTCGGCCGCGCTCGACATACGCAAGGTGGCAATGGTCGAGCGCGTGGTCGACGTGCGCACAATCGTCGTCACGAACGAGATCGAAGCGCTCATTCTGGAAGCCAACCTGATCAAGCGCTATCAGCCGCCGTTCAACGTGCGGTTGCGCGACGATAAGCGCTATCCGTATCTCAAAGTCACCAACGAACCGTTTCCACGCGTGGTCTTCACGCGGATGATCAAGGACGACGGCGCGCGTTATTTCGGCCCATATACCAACGCCAAGGGCTTGCGCGAATTGATCGATCTCGTGCGCCTGGTCTTTCCGCTGCGCACCTGCCGCGAGCCGATCGACGGCCGGCGCAAGCGCCCGTGCCTTCAGTACCACATCAAACGCTGCCTCGCGCCGTGCGTGGGTTATCAGAGCGAGCCCGAGTACGATGCGATGATCGATGAGGTCGTGCTCTTCCTCGAAGGCAAGCAAGAGTCGTTACTCTCGCGCCTACAGCACGAGATGAACGATGCTGCGGAGCATATGAACTTCGAGAATGCGGCGCGGCTGCGCGACCGGATCGTGCACGTGCGCCGTGTCACCGAAAGCCAGCTGGTCGTGTGGAAGTCGCGGCTCGATATGGATTTGATCGCGGCGGCGCGTGCGCAGGGACAGGCCTGCGTGCAAGTTTTCATGGTGCGCGGCGGCAAGCTGATCGCGCAGGAGTTCTTCATCCTCGACGGCGTGCACGAGCAGCCCGAAGAAGAGCTGATCGGCGAGTTCCTCGTGCAGTTCTACACCGCGCGCACCGCGAGCGCCTACGATCAGCCCGACGCTTCTGCCTTGACGCGCGTCGCACGCGACGTGCAGTCGCCGGTGCCCGAGACGATTCGCTCGCGCGCGCGTAGCGCAACCGCCGCCGCCATTCCCAAGGAAGTGCTGGTGCAGACGCTGCCCGGTGAGGATCATGGCGTTATCGAGTCGTGGCTCTCTGAGGTCAAGGGCGCGCGCGTGCGCATTTTGCAGCCGCAGCGCGGCGAACGCGCCGAGTATTTGCGCCTGGTGCACAAGAACGCCGAGCAGAATCTCAAATCGTATCTCGTGCATCAGGAATTGCAGGAGAGCGCGCAGGCGCGTGCGCTCACCGAACTCGCCGACGCACTGGAGCTTCCCGCGCCGCCCCATCGCATCGAGTGCTACGACATCTCGAACATTGCGGGAACCAATCCCGTCGCATCGATGGTTGTGTTTGTAGAGGGGCGCGCTAAAAAGAGCGACTATCGCAAGTTTAAGATTCAATATGACAAGGGTCCGAACGATTTTGCGATGATGCAAGAGACGTTGCGCCGGCGGTTGCGTTATCTGCGGCACGAAACCGACGAAACGCTCAACAAAACCGAAAAGGAACTGGCGAAGAAAGAAAAGTTCAACAAGCGGCCCGATCTGCTGCTCATCGACGGCGGCAAAGGTCAACTCGGCGCGGTGGTCGAGGTAATCGACGAATTCGATATGACCGGCATTCCGGTCGCGGGTCTGGCCAAAGAGCACGAATGGCTCTACGTCCCTGGCAATCCCGATCCGATCGTGCTCGCGCCCAATTCACCGGGCCTGCACTTGATCATGCGCATTCGCGACGAAGCCCACCGCTTCGCCGTGACGTATCACCGTCAGCGGCGCGCCAAGGCGATGACGCAGTCCTCGCTCGATGCGCTTGCCGGTGTCGGGCCGGTCCGTCGAAAGCGGCTTTTGGCCGCGTTCGGCTCGGTCGCCGCGATCAAGCGGGCGAGCGTCGACGAGATTGCGGCCGTCAAAGGCATGACTGCGGCGCTCGCGGCGCAAATCAAAACTGCTCTGGAAGGGGGTTCTTGATGCACTGGTTGCTTCGCTTTCTGATCACGGCCGCCGCACTCTGGGCGATCGCGATGTACGTCCCCGGTTTTCACATGAACTCGTGGGTCGATGCACTGATCGCGGCCATCATCTTCGGCCTGGTCAACGCGATCATCGGCCCGATCCTCAAGCTGATCTCGTTGCCGATCACTATTTTGACGATCGGGTTGTTCTCGATCGTGATCAACTGGGGACTGTTCGCGCTCGCGGTCTGGCTTTCGCCGGGCTTCAAAGCGACTGGTGTGCCGTGGCCCGCGTGGGAATCGACCTTGGTCGGCTCCATCGTGATGATGTTGATCTCGATCTTCGTTACGGCACCGCTGACGCGTTCGGAAGCATAAGCTGCGCATTCTCGTCACCAACGACGACGGCGTTGAGAGCCCGGGCATTACCGCGCTCGCGCAAGCGCTGCGCGAACTCGGCGACGTCATCGTGGTTGCGCCGGACGGCGATCGCAGCGGCGTCGCCCACTCGCTCTCGATTCATTCCCCGGTGCGGCTGCGCGAACTGCGCGGTCGCACCGTGCCAACCTATGTCTGTTACGGAACGCCGGCGGATTGCGTGGTTGTCGGCGCGTACGAAGTTTTCAAAGCGTTGCCGGATCTGGTGGTGAGCGGCATCAACCGCGGCGCCAATGCCGGCGATGATATCACCTATTCCGGAACAATCGCCGCAGCCAACGAATCATTGCTGGTCGGCGTGCCGGCGATCGCGGTCTCGCTTGCGATCACCTGGCCGATTTCGGATGACGAACCGCAGTGGGCGACTGCGGCGCGTTGCGCCGTCGATCTCGCAGCGAAAGCACACAGCTTCGATCTGCCGACGACGACTCTGCTCAACCTGAACGTTCCGAACGTCGAACCATCGTTGCTACGCGGCATACGGTTGACGTCGCAGGCGCGTAAACGCTATCGCGATCGCACCGATCGGCGGCTCGATCCGCGCGGCGAGACGTACGTGTGGATTTGGGGCAGCCACAACGAGGAGAAGATCGAAGAGGGCAGCGATTTGGCTGCCCTCCGCGACGGCTACGCAAGCGTGACGCCGATCTCTATCGATCGCACGGACGACGTCACGCTGGCTCGCCTGCGCGAACGGCTATAGAAGGAGAGTATCGCGTTGTTTGAGGGCTTCGATAGACGCACCATCGCTGTGCCGTTTGGCAATCTCTTCGCGGCGATCGGCGGCTCGGGACCACCGCTCGCGCTCTTGCATGGCTACCCCGAGACGCATCTGTGCTGGCACGCCGTGGTCAAGGACCTCGCACAACACTTTACGGTGATTGCTTTCGATCTGCCGGGATATGGCGCGAGCGACAAGCCTCCCGCCGATGCGTCATTGCAACCGTATACCAAGCGCGCGATGGCGAATGCGATCGTGAGCGCGATGACGTCGCTCGGCTTCGGGCGATTCGCCGTGGCGGGACACGATCGCGGCGGACGCGTCGCGTATCGCATGGCGCTCGATCATCCCGAGCGCGTGACCAAGGTTGCGGTTCTCGATATCGTACCGACGATCGAAACGTTCGAACGGCTCGACCGTCAAAACGGTGTGGGATCGTTTCATTGGTTCTTTCTCGCGCTCGAGTCGGATTTGCCCGTGCGCATGATTGCCGCCAATCCGGACCTCTGGCTCGACCAGATGGCGCCGCGCTGGGCCGGAGCAGACTTCGTATTTAATGCAGACGCGATGGAAGCATACCGGCGCGCGTTTCGCGATCCAGCGGTGATTGCCGCGACTTGTGCCGACTATCGTGCGGGCGCAACGATCGACTCCCAAGACGACCTCGCCGACCGCGGAACGCGCAAAATTGCCGCTCCGCTGCTCGCGCTTTGGGGAAAAGCTCGCGTGCGGAAACCT
>Ga0302177_10000456_pt1 | contig 31808 bp, 36 predicted proteins | sample I_Palsa_E1_2_FD_198780 | JGI IMG/M metagenome (GOLD analysis project Ga0302177, IMG submission 198780) | Peat permafrost microbial communities from Stordalen Mire near Abisko, Sweden - I_Palsa_E1_2 | ecosystem: Environmental > Terrestrial > Soil > Palsa > Peat permafrost | place: Sweden... | reverse complement strand
TCCGCGGCGACGTCGGGGTTGCCGCCGCCGAGCTGGCCTGTCTGGCAATGCCGTGCGGTCACGATGTACGGTATCCCGTCGCCCGCAGCGTCGTTGACGAGAGTCCCCGTGCATTGAAAGAGACCCTCGACCAGCACCACTACAGTCGCGTGCGAGGGTCCCTGATTCGCCGCGCTCACGTGACACTCGTAGTTCTCGGTACAGCCTGCCGCGACTGCAGCCGAGGCGCGTTGCAACTCGCGGAAGTGGGGATGGTCAGGTACGCCCTCGCCCAGGCTGCGATAACCTGCCTGAAGGCTCTGGAGCTGCACATGCACTTGGTCAGCCTGCGCGGTGTTCACGGTAAGTGAGAAAGCGAGCGTATCCCCCGGCAGCGGACGGCCCCATATACCGCTGCGGCCCACATCGCGCGAGGCATAGCGGACGGACCGGCTTCCTGCTGTAACGGTCAGGACTGCCGAGGACGGCAGACGCACGTTCGCAGCGTGGAAGGACATTGAAATAGCCGTCGGAACGCGGACCGTGTAAGCCCACGTGCTCTTGGTACCCTGCCGAGACCACACGCCTTGGCGTGAGGTGGAGGCGCTGTGTACGACGTTTACGGCGAACTGCGAAGGCGTACGTGACGCGCGCTCAATCAGCGGATTGAGGTCAACGCGGACGGTATCGACTGCAGGCCCTGCCCAGGAAGTCGTTGCGGTCAGCACTACGGCAGCGCAAAAGAGGAGCGATCTCATGACCACGACTTCCCTTTATCTAATTTTGTTGTAGGGCGCGCGCCAACGATTCTATCGGGTTTGGTTGTAAAGCGTCTATCCGGAGCGCCGCCCGCACTTCACATTGTTCATCCAATGGCCCTCAAAGACCAAGCCATGTCGTGCTCCCCCTCCAGTGTTAACCGTGGGTCCTGGATCGGGTCTTGATTCTGAGGAGCTTCGCGCGGGATCACTCCCACCGCGGCGCAGGCACCCGCGGCGACTAGTGAGAAGCTCAGCGGCCTAATGCGAAATCCATCTGTCCTCACTGTGCGATCTATCTCACCACCAGCACTCTGAACACACCGTCCGCGCGCTAGCTTCCGAGGTGCGTCGACGCGGGACGCTCGTATTCACCAGTGAGAATAGTTCACACCATCAGAAATCAGTTAAGCCTGAGCATTACGATGGCAAGCTCTCACTGCTATGATTGCTCGAGCGCGCCGCGTACGCGCGACCTCTTGCCAATTTAACAATTCTCAAATTGGGCGGGATTTCGGGAGGGGAGATTGAAACGCACATCCCTGATCCTATGTACCGCTGCAAACTTATGGGTCTTCAGAGCCTCCCTCGGCCTGCGGTAGCTCGAGATCCAAAGGCTGAGCAGACGCGGCATGATCTATCGGAGTAAACAGTCGGGCCCAGCTTGGAAGATTGTCACGGTGGAAAACCAATGGACGCGGTTCGTCGAGGACGTACCGCCGGGGAGCCCCCCGTCCTGGCGCGGAGACATTTCGATGAGCTTTGGTGCAAGCGCCGGTCGCGTTGATCAGGGGCGAGTGGGATGGCATCGTCCCGGATGAGGACGCGCGCTGGTTATTCGATGCCTTCAAAGCCTCCGCCATCAAGCGCGACGTCAAGATTGTCGCGGTACGCATTTATTGCATCTTGAGGTCATGCGTGCTGCCCTCTATCACGAGGCTAACGCTTTCCTGTTAGGGGAAAACCAAGCACTCGCGCCACCTCTGCAGGTCAGCGGGATCAGCGACAAGGTCGCTGAGGTTGACCGCTGAGTTTCCCATTACCAAAGAAGGAAAAGACATCATGTTCACCGTGGTTTTCGAGGTACACCCCGCCGCGGGCAAAAAGGACGAATATCTTGGGCTCGCCAAACACCTGAAACCGCTTTTAGAGGCCATCGACGGTTTCATCGACAACGAACGCTTCGAGAGCAAACGGCGCGACGGTTGGGTGCTGTCGCTCTCCACTTGGCGCGACGAAAAAGCCGTAGTACGTTGGCGTAGCGAGGGCGAGCACCACAAAATTCAGGAGCAAGGCCGCAACGGCATCTTCTCCGACTATCACTTGCGCGTCTGCGAAGTAACCGCCGATACCCATCCGCCCAAGGGCCAAAAAGTGATCGAACAACGCTTCGATGTCACCCAGACCGGTGCGGCGAAAGCACTGGCGATCACCGAGGTCTCGCCAAGACCGGGCGTCACGTTCTCCGCGCACCCCGATATGCTGCCCAGCCATCTCGGATTCGAGGAGCGGGCCGTAGGGCTGATCGAATACGATGTCTTCGAGAGCATCACTAATCCCGGCAAGATGCTCGTGCTCACTTCCTGGAAGAACGCTGATGACTCTGCTCGCTGGACGCCGAACGACTTCGCGGGTGTCGCCGAACTTCGCCATCGCCGGGTTCGCAACGTGCGCGACTACGGTTTTTTCGAGCGCCGGGAGGCGGCACAGTACTTTCCGGAGGTCGAACCGGCCGCTCGAGGCGGATGACCGAGCGAAAATCAGTCATTGCGACCTTTGACCGCCCTACATGTCAGAACGCTGCTTGGCTCCAACCGGGCCAACTAGGGATTTGCGCGTGCGCCGCGCGGTTGCTCGGACCACAAAAACGCACTTGCACGAACGGCATCGAACTGCGCCGGAGAATTGTTTCTTACCCGCTGCGCGTCCAGCAGGAATGCCTCGGATACGCTCGGATCAGCCCTCACCCTCACGGTGCGGACGGTTCGTTGCAGCCCGTCTGAGCGCGACTCTGGTACGGACGGAACCACGTGGGCGTCTAACGACCAGGAACGTACGCCAGAACCGCAGCGGAAGCGCCGGGGCAACGGCCCTTCGTCCTGCGCTATAAGGACGATCCGCGCTTTGCGGCCTTCTGCCGCAAGGTCGGACTGCCGGTGCCGGGTGAGGCGGCCGCGGTCAAGTCCTCCTAATTTCGTGGTTCGGGGGACTGCCCGCTGATCGTCATCCGAACGGCCACTTTCGGAAATTGCCAGAGACCGCTTCGTGTCAACTGCGGGCACTTGAACACGCGAGCACCTCAGCCGTCTGGCGAGCGCACTTGGGGGTTACGCACGCGCCCGACCACCCTCGCCGTCCTACGCTTGGATGTTTGCAATCAAGACGCGCGAAGTAAGGTCATATTCTCCCCAAGAGCCAGAGAACGAGAAGAACGATCACTATGGTTCCGACAATGCCGCCACCGATGTACATGCGATTCTCCGCCGAATGTATGAAGCTGTATTGGGCGCTGATTGAGTCGTGCTGTCGGGACGCTGCCGCACCAAGGGGCGCCACGGATTTTTGCGGCATTATGTACGCTATCGTACAGACTCCTCCCCGGCGCCTTGGAATAGTCGAATTTGCGGGGCTCAGTAAGCGGCTCGTAGCGCTCAATGACCGGCGTTCGGCTGATTTTCTTGTCCGGGCCCCGCACTCCTCTTTCTCGAGTTCCCACCAGGGGAAATCCATGGTCCTCCAAGCGATCGGCCTAGCGATATTCTTCGCGACGATGTGGGCGGCAGTTCAATTCGAGGGGGACAGGGTCTGAAACTAGATGCTTGCGGAAGGAAGCTGGGTCTGAGCACCTAACCAACAGGTCTAAGGACCCTCAGCTTGCGTTGTGCGGCCCAATTACGCTTAGACTGAGCCCGCGAATCGACCAGTACCGAGACGCGAGGCGCCATGCCGGGAACACCCGAGCCACAGCAAAACCACATACTGGATGCACTGCCGCCGCCAGAGCGCGAACGGCTTCCCTCATCTAAGACTCGTCACTCTGCCGCTAGGTAAGGTTCTGTACGAGTCAGGGGATACGCTGCGCCACATTTATTTTCCAACCGATTCCATCGTGTCGCTACTTTACGTGCTTCAGAACGGCCAATCCGCGGAGGTCGCCGTTGTAGGAAATGATGGCGCGATCGGGGTCGCGCTATTTATGGGCGGCGAGACCACCATGAATCGTGCCATTGTGCAAAGTGCGGGCTCTGCCTATCGGCTGACAGGCGCGCGACTGAAGGAAGAGTTCGAGCTTCACGGCGAGACGTTGCACATTCTGCTGCGGTACACGCAATCACTTCTTACCCAAACGGCCCAAACCGCGGTATGCAATCGACATCACACGGTTGATCAACAATTGTGCCGCTGGCTGTTGCTGTCTCTCTATCGGCTTCCGTCAGTCGAACTAGTCATGACCCAGGAGCTGATCGCTAACATGCTCGGCGTGCGGCGGGAAGGAGTGACGACCGCCGCCGGCAAGTTACAGAAGCTCGGCGTAGTCACCTACCAACGGGGGCACATCAAGGTGCTGTGCCGTCCTCGCCTGGAGCAGCTTTCTTGCGAATGTTATTCTGTGGTCAAGAGGGAAACTGATCGACTCATGCCACTGCATTCGCCGGCAAGGGCGTGAGATAGCTGGCAGGCCGGCGCTCATTGAGGCATTGGTATCGTCTCCGCTCTGCGCACGCCCCGAGGTCGGAAGCCCCGGAGCGCGCGTTACGTTCAGACATCCGCACGAACTAGCGCTTTGCCTCGGTCGCGTGGCCACGGCCATCACGCTCTTCGTTCCCCGTGAAATGGGCGCTATCTACGCGCTTCGCCGCATCGAACTTCTCGCCGCGGGTTGGCATCGCACCCTTGTAACCATGGTCCGGATGGTAGGCGTTGTTTACATTGCCACGGAAATCGTCGCGGCCATGAAACCACGGGCCGGCACCGATGAAGACGTCACCACTAAACCACTCCGGCCCGTAGTACCCGGAGGGAGCACAGTTGTAGGGCGCCGCGTCGTAGTAACCGTAAGGACATGCCGGGGCGACGCCGAGATTAATAGCGACCTGAGCTTCTGCAGTAGGGGCTAGCGCCGTAAAACAGCCACCAGCAACAGCGGCGAGTGCTAAGAATTTGAGTCGAGTCATAAACGTACCTCAGTGTGATTCGGCACTGCCGGTTGGCATGCCGTTCTGGCTCTCAACCGAGCCGCGTATGACAACATCACATAGCAGTGCCATGCAGTCGGTACGGCAGGACACACTGAGCACATTTAGGCAAAGCGGCCGCCTCCAGTGACGCCACTTGAAGTCAAAGCCACTGCGGTGGCGCGCGCTGATCAGCCGCTCGCGGGAATCTGCCCCTGCACGCGCTTGAGCGCCTTCTGTACGATTTGATAGCAGGAGCACGATGCCGCCTTGAGTCCTTTTACGTCCAGGATCTGGATTTTGCCGCGCTGATATTTGATCAACCGCCTCCGCTTGAACACGCTGGCGGCCTCCGTGACGCCCTCGCGCCGCATACCCAGCCAAGAATTCGTGGGTGAGCGGAAATTCTTCAGCCATCACTCGGTCTCGGGTCATCAACAGCCAGCGGGCCAAGCGCGGCTCCGCTTCGTGAAAGCGATTGCACGCCGCGGTCTGCGAGATCTGTGTCATCAAAGCGTACATTTAGCGATATAGCGGTCCTGCAGGGCGGGATTGCGTTCAAATTCGATGCGAAAAGGACCCGTAGCCGTGCGTGACGCGTCACCGCCGCCCTGCACTATCGCTCGGACGCCGGAAACACCCATCCCCAGAATGAACGGCATTCCGGCCATTCCCTCATTGCCCACCATGCCAACCTCCAGCTATCGCCGCTTGTCCACAGTGGTTAGCAAGGAGATCAAGCAATTGACGGGGAAATACACGTGCTGAATTGCCTTTCCCGGCTCGTACAGCACCTGGTCGAACCTCAAACTCACACGCTCGAGCCCCGCCTGAAGACGCCGTAACTCACTACTTGGGAGGCTGGCCAATATCCTGTTCCTCAGGTTCTTCGGATTTTTGGGCGCTTTAGCGTTCATTGTGGATTCCAGGTAATCGCCCCAGCGCATGGTGGCGGAGGTGGCAGGCGAATTCCGGATCGGCGGCCTGCGAGGTTTAAGGTCGTCCACTTGGCGCACCCGCGTCTGTTCGCCCTCGCACCGAGAAAAAGTGCCGGTCGCCTTCCCTGCAGGCGCATCGGGATTGGTCGCCGGAACGCCTCACGGTCCGGCGCGCGCTGCGAGTGTGCGGTGCCGTACAGACTGGGTTGAGTGCCTAGCCTAGCTTCGATCATTGCAATCAGTGGACCTACACTCAGGATCTGCCGAGATCGCTGCCCGGGGCTTGTCGGTTGGGTAGGAGGCCAGCTGACGATCACATGATCGCCTGAAGGCAATCATTTCCGGCAAATCCGGATTCAAGTCGAAGATCCACCCAGGCACCGTGTAGATCGGGCGGTCGCCGTTGAACATCCTTTCGGTTCCGGCCGGCGGAAAAATCGGAGGTTCTCATGTCACAGACGCCTACCCCACCTAGTCTGCAATCAGTGCTCCTCGGCGATGTCGTCCGAGCACTCGCTCTCGAGCCCCGCGACGATTCAACCCGGCGGGCCGCCATGCACACCTTAACTGCCGCGATCGAAGGCATCCTCTGGATGCTTCAGCGCGACCTGCTGAGCGTTGCCGATAAAGTGCTTTCGACCTCCCAACGAGCAATTCTCGGTCAAAAGCCGCATATCCTCAGAGAGAACGGAAAAGTCGGTCGAGTCCCGTCCAAAGTGAATCTCAAGCAGCGCATGCAATTCTCCGCCGCCATTGTTGCCGCGCTGCGACCCGGCGACATCCAGTTCGACGAAGTGGGTTGGCGGGATCTGCAAGCTACCCTCGATGTCCGGGACAGATTAGGGCACCCCGAAAACCCGTCAGATCTCAATGTCACTGAGGCTGAACTGCAGGCTGCCCGCATCGGGGCGGTCTGGTTTCTCGACAACATACTCGCTGCGGTGCAATCCGAACCCCGAGGCGTTCGTGGATGCGCCGCCCACCGTCGGCCCGTCCCACGAACCGCTTCCCTAGCCCCACTCTGGGCGTTGCCTTGCTGAGCGGCACCGACACGTGACTACCTTTCAGTCGAACTCGCATCGAACGGCCCGACCCCTCCCCACCTAGCATTCCCAATTTCGCTGTCGACGCTTCCGGAGCCATTGGCTCGAGCATCATGACCCATCATGCTCAGTACGCTACGGGGTCCGCGAGCACAGCAACCCTGCTGGCGACCATAGGCCTTCAGGTTTATTCGCAATGGAGGTCAAAGCGGTGGCCGCGCCTAGGCGCCACGTGGCACAGGCTCCGCCCGGGGCCAAGCTGCTCGCGCGCCAGTCGGGGGATTCTAAGTTGCTGTGGCTCCTGAACCTGAACGCGTCAAATGCCGCAGTAGGTACCTGCCGGAATTCCCCTGACTTTCCAATGTCCGCTACCGCACGGTCCGCGACCGGGGACACCTGCTTGAATAAGCGGCGGAGGGGTCCGATGGCCCAAGGCCGAGCAACGCAAAACGTACTACTGATCGAGGACGATCCGGCGGCCGCCGTGACGATTCGTGAGGCGTTGACCCATGCACGCGAGAGAACCTTTAGCGTCGATTGGGTGCGGAGTTGTCGTGAGGCTGTCGAACAACTGAGCTTGCGCGGACAGCGCGGCGCCGACGGCATAGCCGCCCTACTTACCAACCTCTTCTTGCCGGATAGCGGCGGAATCGAGACCTTCGACCGCCTGTTTCACGCTGCACCCCAGGTTCCCATCCTCATTTTGAGCACCTCACAACATGAGGATCTCGCGAAGCTTGCCGTGCAGCGGGGAGCGCAAGAATACCTTTTGAAGGAATGCCTCGACGTCACCTCGTTACCGAAGACCCTCGGCAATATGATTCAGCGCGCCGCGAACGTCGAAGCGTTGTTTGAGGAAAAGGAGCGCGCGCAGGTTACGCTCGACTCAATTGGTGATGCGGTCATGAGTACTGACGTGCGCGGCCGTGTGACCTACCTAAACACCGTTGCAGAGACCATGACGGGTTGGTCGCGCGCGGAGGCCGCAGGTCATCCGGTTGATGAAGTATTTCACATAGTGGACGCCTCAACTCACGAAGCGGCGCCGAATCCGATGGCCGTAGCGATCCGACAAAACAAAACCGTTAGCCTCGCCCCCAACTGCGTTCTTATCCGGCGCGACGGAAGTGAAGCCGCCGTCGAGGATTCCACTTCACCGATCCATGATCGGCACGGACGAGTAACTGGTGCCGTGATGGTCTTTCACGACGTAAGCGCCACACGGGCGCTGTCGGTCCGAATGTCGCACATGGCGCAACATGACGCTCTAACCGATTTACCCAACAGAGCGGTGCTCAAGGACCGGCTGACCCAGTCAATGGCCATGGCTCACCGGCACGGGCAGCAGTTGGCTGTGCTATTTCTCGACCTTGATTCCTTCAAGCAGGTCAATGATTCCCTCGGTCATGACGTAGGCGACCGCTTGCTGCGCTACGTGGCGCAGCGCCTACTCGCTTGCGTGCGCAGCTCCGACACTGTAAGCCGGGTGGGTGGCGATGAGTTCGTGGTACTGCTCTCTGAGATAGCAGATGCTCAGGACGCAGCAATCTGCGCGCAGAAGATACTTCTCGCGCTCAGCGCGCCATACCACATCGACGAGCACGACCTGCAACTGACTGCGAGCATTGGCGTCGGCGCCTATCCGAATGACGGGACGGACGCCGAGACCCTGATAAAGCATGCGGATTTTGCGATGTATCACGCCAAGGGCGTAAGTGGAAATAATTATCAGTTTTTTGGGGCCGCCATGACGGCGCGCGCAAAGGAGCATCAGAGCCTCGAGAATGGTCTGCGCGAAGCCCTCGAGCGACAGCAGTTTGCACTGCACTACCAGCCCGTAATAGACCTGGAAACGGGAGCGATCAGGGGCGTCGAAGCGCTCATCCGTTGGCACCACCCGCATCGCGGCCTCGTTTTGCCCGCCCGCTTCGTGCCAATTGCGGAGGAGACTGGCTTGATCGTTGCGATCGGTCGGTGGGGCATGCGCGAAGCCTGTCGTCAGGCGCGTACCTGGCAAGACGCTCACCTGCCGCCTATGCGCGTATCGACCAACGTCTCCGCCGTGGAGCTGCGGGACAAGGATTTTGTTGCGCGAGTGCGTGCCATTCTCGCGGAAACCGGCCTCGCACCTTGCAATCTGGAGCTCGAGTTGACCGAGACCTTCCTGATGCAGGATTCGAAGTCGGTAGCCGCAGTGCTGCGCGCGCTGAAAGGCGTAGGTGTTCAGATCGCCCTTGATGACTTCGGTACAGGCTATTCAAGCCTGAGCCATTTGCGACGCTTTCCGGTCGATTGCCTGAAGATCGACAGAGCGTTCGTGCGCAATGTCGCCTCAAACGCCGAGGACGCCATCATCGTTGGCCTGATCATCGACATGGGGAAACGCCTGCGCATCCGGGTAGTCGCGGAAGGCGTGGAAACACTAGAGCAGCTCGCGGCCCTTCGGGCTCTGGGTTGCCCTTTGGGCCAAGGAGACTATTTCGACAAGGCCAGGGACGCGGCGCAATTCACGCGATTTCAGGAAGATCATGCGGCACGCGCGAACTCATCGGTCATTCGAGTGAGTCGCGAGTCTTGCCTCGAACGTCCTACGGCGCCCCCAGACCCAGAATCGAAGCGGCGTCCCCGGAAGCTTGTACCTGGCCTCCATCGCTGATCGCGCTATTCCCTCGGTCAGCTGAACGTCACACTTCTTTTAGTTGAGGCAGGGCCTGTCCCGACTCCCCAGACCGTCATGTCATATAGTTAAGGGCGGACCGCCTGCGCGGTCCGCCCTTCTCGTTTGGGAGGACTGCGATGAGGCGATGGGACCGACCGGCGCAGTGGCGCTGGATCGATGGGGATCGTGGGTCAACAGCACCGTCTGCGGGTGGCGATTGAGTGGATGGTCAAGACTCTGAATCGTCCGAATAACCCGCTTCGAGCTGATGTCGGATGGCAAGTATCAATATGGTCTCTTCTTGGGGAAGCCACCGGTACTTGGCTACGTAACCGTACCGGCCGCGGGACAGGACAAGTTCACGGCGGCCCTCTTCGGCGGGCATACCCAGTGAAGGATGATCGGCGAGGAGTTCGAGCGCTCGACGCACGCTCATCAATTGCGCTCGCGCTCGTCGTGGATTATCGGCGGCAATAAAGTCGAATAGCCGCTCTAAATCTGCGAACGCCCGCTCAGTTACTTCGACGCGCGCCAAGAGCGGGCTCGAGGACGCCGCAGTCTGCGACCCTTGAGCTTCGCCTCAAGATAGTCGAAAGCCTCTGCAATCCCGATCGCTTTGCCACTGGCCATCGCCTCGGCCTCGGAGCTTGCAGAATCTGCGGCGAACTTCTCGCGCAACTCCAGGCGCTCCGCCTCCCGCGCCAGAGCATCGACCATGAACGCGTGGGGAGTCTTGCGCGCACTAGCGGCCAGCAACTCTATTCGTCGCTTGAGCGCATCGGGGAGCTTTAGACTGGTTGCGGCCATGACTTGATAACCGTGGCTTCTGGTAGTCAGAATTTACTACCGCGCTCGAAGTCGATCAAGTAACTAAGGCAGCCGGCGGAAGGATCGAGCTCTCACCCACTACGCGAACGACAGAAACGAATCCCAAGGCTGCATCAGATAGGGGGAAATTTAGTGGGTAATACCAGTCGGAAGATTCGTAAACCATTGACATTACTAGGTAAATTGGTGTGGCTCGAGTTCTCTTCCGCGCACCATAATTTCTGTAGTTTTCAATAATATAACACTCTAAGTCTGTTTTATTTCGAGTCGAGTCTACGACTCGAACTCGCGCGAACTATGGACGATTTCGCTGCCAATTAAGGTCGCTTCAGACGGAGCTCACTCTAAAGAGGAATGGAGCGCGAATTGTCAGTCCGATGCTCACCTCGAGTGACATACGCGATACAAATCATGTCGGCGACGCGCAGTTTTCGGCGATATGGCCTCGTTTCTCGATCGAGATCCACCCAAGAAGAGCACGCCTTCCGGCGATCGACCGTCTGAGTGACGAACTCGCCGTGGCGGCGCGTGGCCGCAGATTGAGGAAGAGAGCCGGAATGTTACCGCGCGCAATTAGGCGCGGGAGTCAGGACTCGCTCCCGGACCTATACGGGGCTGAAAACGTTCGCATGGTTAGTGTGATTCCTCCTTCTTGAGCCTGCGCAGAATGCGGCCAAAACCATGCCTGCGCGCTGTGTCCGAAAGTTCGTTACGCAAGCTTGAACTGCCATCTCCGAGCTGCCTGGACTGAATTTCCCACGCCGCCAGCTTCGCCTCGAGCGACCAACCTATGAAATGACGGCGCTCGGCGTCTGCGGCGAGCGCCAACAGGCGACCGACGGCATTTGCGCCATCAGATCGTTGCTTGGCACCCAACCGCGCTACAGCAATATCGACCATATAGACCTCCTGGCGGGAGGTGATCGATGCTCGCAGTGTCTGAGCGCGGGAGAGCGCCTGATCGCCTCCGCGTGAATTGCCAAGGACCTCTTCACAGAGGGCAAGCATCGCCTGGGCGTCCGCCTCTCCGGTCCGCTCCTCCGCGGCAGCAAACCCCTGACTGGCTTCTTGCAGACGCGTTCGAGCTTCTTTCCAGTGACCCTCGTCCATATCTAGCTGGGCAAGCATCATCTGCGAGTTGTCCGTGTACGTCATGTTGCCCCCCGCTCCGACCCGGCGTATGACTTCCTCGAAACCCGCCCGCGCCGCTTTGGCGTCGCCCCGATCGGCCGCTATCAGCGCACAGGTGAAGCCGCTGAAGATCGCGAATTGCGGGTCCGTGAGCGTCGCCGCTTCCCGCTGTGCCTGAGCGCAAGTGACAGCTGCCGCGGCCAGCTCTCCGCGCATACGCTGGACATCGGCAATGTCGGTCAGGGTCCACGCGGTAGGGTGTCCCGCGCGCTCATACAGCGATACGACCTCCCGATACTCCTGCAGCACCTCATCGCTTGCGACATCGTCGCTCTCAATGGTGGCCAGCGCCTGAATGGTCCAGGATTGCAGGGAAAGGTCACCGGTCTCGCGCGCCAGGGCAAGTGCGTGGCGCGCCGCCGCCTGAGCGCCATCGCGGTCTCCCGAAAGCCACAGCATGTTGGATAGTTGGCGATAAACGTTAGCGACACCCCCGAGGTCCCCAATACTCTGATCGAGCGTCATCGCGCGCTGGTATTCTTCGCGTGCTTCCTGGTTGCGGTCGAGGTTACTGAGCGCGTAGGCCAGTTGCGCGCGCGCAGCGGCCTCACCACGCGGATTGCGGATCTCTCGATACGCACTAATCGCGGCATTGAACGCGGCCCTTGCTTCCTCGTTCTGGTTCAGGAGCGTTTCGGCGGTGCCCAGGGCGCGCTGGGCATCCGCCACGAAACCTGTGGCGTCGCGTTGCTGCGCCAACCGCAAGGCACTTGCGGCATGACGTTCGCTGCCCTTGGCATCGTTTAAGGCAGCCGCGAGTCGTGCAGCGGCAAGTTCCAGGCGCGGATCTTCCAGGGCGCGCGGCAGTTGTCCAAGCTCGCGCAGACTCGTCTGCGCGTCGGCCGCGGCTCCGCCAGTGATCTGGGCATCGATGACCTGCAGGCGATATTCGAGATCGCGCGGATTCATCAGCGAGAGCTTCCGCCACGCCTCGACCGCCTTAGGCCACTCGGCATGCGTGGAGGCGCGGACCGCCTCAACCTGCAGTTGCTGCTCCGCCGGTAGGGTAGCGGCGTACTGGGCAGCCTGCTCGGCTGCCGCCAGCGCTTTGTCACGATACCCGAGCCCCGACCAAGCTTGCGACAGATACATATAGGCTGGGGCGTAACCGGGCGCCTCGGCAATGGCTTCCAGCAATTCATCCCGGGCGCGCGCCGGGTCGTAATGCTGGAGCGAGTCCAACGCAAAGCCAACTCGGCGAGCGACATCCACGCTCGGGGGTTGCGCATTGGCGATGAGCCCGAGCGCTGCAGGATCCGGTAATGCCGCGCCGAACTTGGCACGCAATGCACTGCCTTCGCGGCTCACCAGAGCAATCAGGCCCGAGAGCTCTGCTTGGCTGGAGAATGAGCCCACGAGAGTTCCCGTATGCGTATCTTGGACGGCGAGATCCAGGCGCAACGGCGCCCCGTCCGCAGAGCCCGTGACAAGGTAGCTGCCGGTGATGACGTAATCGGCATCCAAGCGCCGCCGCAAACGCCCCAGGGTCTGGGCGGAGAAGCCGCCAGCCACCGGCAGTGTGAGGTCAACGCTGGCGTTGTGCACGAGTTCATCGGGCACCACCTGTACTTCGTTCGTAACGGTCAACTCAGTAGCCAGCATCTCGCTGAGCGCCGGACCGAGCCACGCATCCTTCGCGTTTCCGGACAGATTGCTGAAGCCGACCACCGCTACGGTGCGCCCCGAGTGTGGTGACTTCGGTCCCTGCCGGTCGATTAAATATGCCCCCACCAGAATTGCGAGCCCGATGGTGGCGATGCCGCCGACGGCCCAAAGAGCTCTTCTCGCCCTGGGACTTGACGACGCCGGAGGAACCACAGCGACCAGTGGTAACGGAGCCGAAGGCCCTCTCACAGGCGCTGCGCCGACGGTTACCGGCGCGATGAACCGATAGCCTGCCTTCGGTACGGTCTCAATGATGTGCGGATCCTGCTCCCGATCTCCGAGAGCCCGGCGGATAAACCAGATGTGCTTAGTGAGATTGGATTCCTCCACAAAGCCCCGCGGCCATAGGGCTTTCATCAATTCATCTTTGCTGACTACCTGACCTGCCCGTTCAACGAGCAGCACCAGCGTGTCGAATACCTTGGGTGTCAGGGAGATCGCCCGGCCACTCTCGGAGAGGCGGCGCTCGGTGGGCTCCAGTTCGAAGCCTTGGAATCGATATACGGGTTTTTGCAACGCGGACATGCACTTACCGGCTTCGTGGCGTGCGGCAATCAGTTTGCCAGAAAAAAGCCACGCGGACGGCAACGACTCGACCCGTCAGGTCACTGAACGTCGTACCCATACGCAGGCCGGCTTACCTTGAGCGGCTCCGGGAGGCAGATTGATGCTGAGATCGCGGGCAGGCAGTCCCCGGCACGTCGCCCCGCGCGGGCGGTGGCTTCCCATTCTGCTGGCCACCTGCCCGGCGTTTGGCACCCCTCCGGCGCTTGCCCCGGTCGTCCATGATGTCGACTGGCGCACCAGCCCGCTTGATCTGAACCTTCGTGGCTTCAACGGAGAGCGCTTCCGGTTTCGGTGTCCGCCCGGTAAGACCGTCCCCGGTCAGGTGATCGGCAGCGGTCCGTATACCGACGGCTCGTCCATTTGCGCGGCCGGCATCCACGCCGGTGTCATCCACGCCGCGGCCGGTGGGCTCGTGACCATCGAAATTCGTCCCGGCGAGGCGCACTACGCGGCGTCTCTCAATCATTTCGTGCAGAGCGAAGGCTACGACAAGTTCTGGAGCGGCAGCTTCCTGGTGATCCCGCAAGCCACCGCCCCCGAGATGCCCTGATGCGCGCCGGGCTCAAGAAGGCGCGCATATCCAAAAACCAACTGGGAGTTGCATCATGAAAACGAGACTCTTTCTGGCCTCATGCCTCTTACTGGCCGCGGGGGCGGTGTACGCGGCCGAAAATCCCTGGGTCGGTACCTGGAAGTTAGATCCGGCTCAAAGTCACCTCGCTGGCGACACGTTCACCTATTCCAAAGGACCCGGATCGCTACTGCATTTCTCCGACGGTGTCGTCGACTACGACTTCGCTACTGACGGCAAGGACTACACGTCCGCTTACGATCGAACCACCACATGGACCCAGACCGGACCGAATTCCTGGGATTCGGTAACCACACGTAACGGCAAGGTTCTCGGCAAGGCGCAGCGCACCCTCTCAGCCGACGGGAAAACCCTGACGATTCACCACACCGGCACCCGCCCGGACGGCGCCCCGTTTGATGACCAAGATGTCTATACGCGCATTACCGCTGGCGCTGGCCTCCTCGGGACCTGGAAGTCGGTCAAGGTGGGTGCGACTGGCGGACCACAGACCTTCGTCATCTCTTCGCCTGCTCCAGGTGTTCTGCATTACGAAGTCCCGGATCTGCAGGCCCACGCCGAGGGCGCCGCAGACGGGACCGATCACCCACTCGCGGGTGGGAACACGCCTGAAGGAATGACGATAAGTTTTAAGTTCGTGACCCCCACGCAGATCAAGTACGTCATCAAGGTCAACGGCAAGGAGGACTCAGAGGGTGTGCAAACGCTGGCTGCCGATGCTCGCTCCTATACCGATGTGGGTTGGAGTGCCGGCAAAGAGAATGAAAAGCAGACCGCCGTCTTCGTAAGGCAGTAGTGATTCAAGGCAGTCGGCCGGAGTCGCCTTTTCAGGCTTCGGTCGGCACCCTTTGTTAGCGCGCGACGCTTAAGCGCCAAGTTGTGCTCGAGGCAGAGCGCAACCCGTTCAAGAAGCGGGGGATTTTCCGACACCGTAGTCTAGTTAAGCCTCACGAGATCCCAGTGAGGCAACTCAGGAGTATTGCCATGAGCCACAAAGAAACGTCAAACACGCTGGGAGTCGAGGAGGCAACACAACTAGAACCTAATGAAATCGCCGTCGGTGAACTCCGCAAGCGCCGAGTTGAAGAGCAGACCACTATTAGCCTGGACGGCCTGGTGAATGCCGTAAAGCCTTCCCCGCCAGCCACATCCACAAACGGCGAACTCCAAATAACCGGTCCCGTATGGTGGATCAGCCTCAATAGTGATCAGGCGAAGGATCTAGCCACAGCGTTGGCAACCTTAGGCCCTGCTGCGGCGGCGATAATACCTCCACCCGGGTTTCCAACCACATGGTTAGTTATATCCGCCGCCGTGGAAGCCGCGGCCGGTTACATTTGGTTGGTAAACGAGTTGGGAGGCGACAACGGCGTTGACATAAACGGCGTCGTTGGATCGATGGGAGTAATCGTGACTCCCCGCGTGGGGAAGTTGTATGACGACTTGATTCAAGCGGCTCGCGCCGCCATCGCTGCACGCACGATTCTAGATTTTCTTGTGATGGCTTCGGCAAAGATTCCGGCGGTAGGTGCGGCATTGAATCTTCCCGTTGTAGGGGGCATTTTCACAGCCATTGAATCCGGCACGCCACTCGGCTGGGCTCTCGCCGCCGCCGCCGGACTCGTGATCGACCTTGCCGGACAAACCCCCGATCCGAATGCTCATGGACATATATGGGCTAACCGGAACACCCCTCAAGACTGGGAGAGTTTCTTTCTCGGACAGCTCGGAATCGGTAATACCGTGTCCCTGCTTTCATGGCAGGGATTTTTTTCGGCGCAACAAGGCGGCGGCGGCGACGTGTATGCCAATCGGCCACAGGTGGGACAGTGGGAAACCTGGACGTTAGTGAGTAATAACGATGGAACTGTCAGCTTCCAGTCGTTTAACGGAAATTACCTCAGCGCGCAAATGGGTGGCGGAACGGCATGTTACGCGAACAGGACAGCCATTGGAGATTGGGAGAAGTTCTACTTGGTATATCTCCCAAACGGTAAGGTCGCCCTCAAAACGCACGACACGGGACAATTTGTGAGCGTCATGCAGTAAGAGACGGAATCGGGACCGGATAAGGATGGGCAGAGGCGAAAAATCGTGTCGGCCGCAGCTGCACGTAATTCTTGCGTTTCTTGTATCTCTCGACTCGGTTGCATCGCTGCGGTGTCTACGAGCCGCCCCATGAGGCCCCGTGAGAAAGATATCTTGCTTCGCACAACTCGCGCGGACTACTGCGGGCGCGTCATAGGAAGGCGGAGCCCGAGTCCGAAGCCCAAGATTGTAGCGGCAGCTGGTCGCTCAGCTTCAGCGTTACCTAGCAGTTGCTAGGAGAACGGACTCGCACGAACGGCAGCGAACCGCCCCGGAGAAGTGTTTGTTACCCGCTACGCATCCGGGCGGAGAACTCGCGTCGGGCGACCCGAGCTGCCACCTTCACTTCGAACTCAAGTTCCGCTAGGTGAAGCACATCGGACTCTCAGTCCGATGCTCTGCAGACGGCGCGACCCGCTGATCGTTGAGTAGGCTTATCTCGTCGGCCAGCGATCCGCTACCGAGCATATCCGTCTCATGAGGCGCTCGTCCAAACGGCTCACAAGATCCGGGCAAAGCGGGGAACGGGAATCAAATTGACTGCGACAACTTTGGCTAGCTTAAGCGGCCGGCATCGACGACGGCCTGGGCAAAGGCTTCCGGGGCTTCCTGCGGCAGGTTGTGGCCGACGCCGCCTGTGATGAGGCGGTACTCATACTTGCCCGAGAACTTGTCGCGATACGCCGTACTCGGCGCGTGGATTGCACCGTTGGCGTCGCCTTCCATGGTGATTGTCGGTACGGTGATGGGAGGAAGTCGGGCTAACCGCCTTTCCAAGTCGTCGTATTTCCGCTCGCCTTCGGCCAAGCCGAGCCGCCAGCGATAGTCGTGCATCACGATGTCGACGTGGTCGGGGTTCTTGAAGGACGCTGCCGTGCGGTCGTACGTCGAATCGTCGAAATTCCACTTTGGCGAAGCCTGGTGCCAGATGAATTTATTGAACTGGTTTAGGTATTTCTCATAGCCGGCCTTGCCGACTGGGGTAGCGAAATAGTACTGGTACCAGAACAGGAACGCAGGTTCGGGTGGCAACGGCACCTGATTGCCCGCCGGGCTGCTGATCAGATAGCCGCCGACGGACACAATCGCTTTGCAGCGTTCCGGCCAGAGGACGGCCATGACGTCTGCGGTGCGCGCGCCCCAGTCAAAGCCAGCGACGGTAGCTGTCTGGATCTTGAGCGCATCCATCAACGCGATGATGTCGAGGCCCACAAGGGACTGCTGACCGTTGCGAACCGTGTCGGATGCAAGGAATCGCGTAGTGCCGTAGCCGCGAAGATACGGGACGATGACACGGTACCCTTTGGAAGCCAAAAGTGGCGCGACGTCGACATAGCTATGTATGTCGTAGGGCCAGCCGTGCAACAAGATGACAGCGGGGCCGTCCGAAGGACCGTCTTCGGCGTAACCCACACTCAGGAGACCCGCGTTGATCTGCTTGATGGATCTAAAGGATGTATTCGTGCCTGGCTTGATTGCCGGTATTTTTGCAGAAGCTTTCCCGGTTTCTGCGGCAGCGACCGCAATCGCACCGAGTTGGGCCGCAGCGATCGTCATGGCTGCACTCCCGAAGAAACGACGGCGGGGCTGATCGACCGTGTCACCTTGGGGTCCACTCGTGGGGACATCTTTGCTCATGGCTCTCTCCAATTAATAGGCGCGTGCGCGATCGCGGATGCATCGGGCTGCGGCGAATGACAGGTAGCCCATGCGCGCCGTGACGATCGGTGAGCATCGAGCGCGACCTAGCTCGGATTGCACTGGAGGGTGCTGCCCTCAATCGTCGTCCGCGTGGGCGTGGGGATGGAAGGTGCAGATACCGGTGTCCAATTGCTCTTGCCCTATCTTCGCATCGAAGGCTCTCTGATACTGATCGGAAACGCCTGAACTCGCTACTACGGTCCGCGATGAGGAGCCTAGTAGCTGCGACGTCGCCTTGGCTGCCGCAGACAGGCGCGACCACCCACGTAGGATTGGTCCGCCTGTCGAGGGGATGCTAGGACCTCAAAAACGCACGAGAGCGAGTGCGAACTGCGCCGGAAATGCATTTGTTACCCGCTGCAGAAAAAAGTGCACTCAAGCGAGTAATCGTCAGGAGGAACTTGGTGGGTAAAACTCTAGCGCGCTCTCGTAGCTATTCGATTTTATTGAGGAAAGTCCTAGACCTTGGTTCCTCTCACGGGCACAAGTTTATCTTTGTATATCAATATCTTAACGATCTATAGCTACTTCGTTTCGAGCGTGATCGCGGCTCGAATTTGAACGCGAACTATGGTTCCGAACCATTACACCATGTCCATCATCTACGTTTCGAAACCGCGCCGATTTGGCGCCCAAGATTCCTGACACAGCCCGCTCGTGACCTTCTGTATAAAACGGCGATGCCAAACTGATTTTGGACTCCGTCACGACCTATAAATCACTTGGCGCGAATCCTGCTTGTTATAGCCCTCCTCGGTGTCAGGACGGCCGCGGCTCTTGATCCGGAGCGACAACTGAGCGAATTCGCCCATCGAGTCTGGGGCGATAACTACGGCATCCCCACTGGCGTGATGGCCCTGGCGCAGACCAAGGATGGCTATCTCTGGATCGCCAGCGAGCGTGGCCTCTACCGGTTTGATGGAGTCCAGGCGCAGCCCTTCGAGCCTGACGCGGGACCCAAGCTACCCTCGCCCCGCATCGGAAGCCTGCTCGCCACCCGGGATGGCCGGCTGTGGGTGGGCTGGCGCGGAGGCGTCAGCGTCCTTCAAGGGGGGAAGTTCACCAATTACGGCGCTTCAGAGGGGTGGCCTGCCGGATGGGTGTGGGCGCTGGCCGAAGATCGGAAAGGCAGGATTTGGGCTGCATCCGAGGGCGGGCTCCTCTGCCTCGAAGGCGGCCGGTGGCGCACGATCGGCAATGAATCAAACTTTCCAGGCGCCAGAGCTCGAGCAGTTCTCGTTGACCATCTCGGCACGCTGTGGGTCGCAGGTGAACACCGTATCGCCGCGCTGGCCCCAGATTCGTCGAAATTTGAACTCGCCGATGAGTTTTACAATGGATATGTCACTAGCTTGGCTGAATCAGCCGACGGCAGAGTGTGGATGGCAGAGACCACCCGCGCCGTCAGGCCACTGAAGCGTCCCGGCGAGATAGCAACTTCTCAAGGGATGAGCAGGGCTGAGTGTGAGAGCAGATTCCCCGATACCTGGCAGACAGAACGTCGATGTCAGCGATCCGACGATCTGGAAGTGCGCGTGGGCTCCACTGCAATACTCTTCGACAACAGGGGCAGCCTGTGGATCACGACCGTCGGGGATGGTCTGAGGCGAGCACCGCATCCATCGAAGCTTCGCCAGGCGCCCATCGGAGAGTTCAGCAACGATCTTGAGCAGTACACAAGCAAGGACGGTCTCGGCGCGGACTACGCGACGGCAATCCTCGAGGACCGCGAGGGCAATATTTGGGTCGGCACGCGCAACGGCGTTGATCAATTTCGTAACAGCGATCTAGTCCCCGTCAACCTCGGTTCGGAAGCGATTGGGCTGCAAATGGTACCCGGCGATGACGGTGAAGTGGTCGGCATGGGCTCCGGACGCCTCTACCGGTTTCGCGACCGCTACACCAAACCACTCGTTGCAAACACTCGAATGGAACTTCTCTACCGCGATCCCATCGGTCCGATCTGGGCTACCAAGGCAGACGGCGCGTGTCGCCTCGTAGACCTCAAATGCGCGGACGAGCTCGCAGTTCCTGCGATCGGCAATGCGCATTGGCGTCTGGCCTCGGACAAAGCCGGCCGCCTGTGGGCCTACGTACAGAAAGACGGCGCTGTCGTGCGAGAACACGGGCATTGGATCGCCCGTCAGGGTGCACGACCTGCGCCAGCGCATGAGTTCTTCCTCCAAAGGGACTGGTAGCTCTTCATTGGGGACGAGCGAAGAGGCCGACGGGCTCAAGTCATGTCCGGCGTGCGCCGACCGTCAGCGCCGGACGCCCAGGCGTTCCTGTAATCCACGTTTGAACCGCCGGCTCAAGGGCAATCGCGCCCCTGTTGTCAAAGCGACCTCATATTCGCCGCTTCCTTGGAGTTCCAGCCCACGAACTCGATCGAGATTCACGATCACCGAGCGGTGAATACGCACAAACGTTGCTTCACCCAGGTCCTTTTCCAAGTCGGCCAGGGCGCGGCGTATGACGTGCGTGGCGCTACCCACGTGGAGACACGCGTAGTAACCCGCCGCCTCCACCCAGTCGATCTCCGTAACGTCAAGGAAGAGCACCTGACCTTGCTCTTTCACGACCAGTCGTTCCGGCCGCCGCACGCGCTTCGGCGAGTAGTGTGCAATTTTGTCCTTGGCGCGAGCCAAGGCCCGAACAAAACGCGCATCGTCAAATGGCTTCAATAGATAGTCGAGCGCCCCCGCCTCGAACGCGCGCAACGCATACTCTTCGTGTGCCGTGACGAAGATGATGGCGGCCGGCAGCTCACTTCCCAGCATCTCGAGGACGTCGAACCCTCCGCACTCCGGCATTTGTACGTCGAGAAATACCAGGTCCGGCTTCGATTCTTTAATCGACTCGATAGCCTCCGTGCCGGACGGAGACTCGTCGATGCACCCGATGTCCGAATCCCGCGCGAGCAAAACCGTCACATTGCGCCGCGCCAAGGACTCGTCGTCGACCACAAGAGCTCGAATCGGCGTCCTCCGCTCCTCGCGAGCGCTCATGTGGCTGCCCGGACCGGAAGCGTCACCATCACTTCGACTCCAGTGGGATCCACCGGTCTCAATTGCAACCCGGCCACGCCACCGTACAGGATCTGCAAACGAGCGCGCAGATTCGCAAGCCCAACTCCGCTCGTCGTCGACTCCCAATCGACCGGCAGGCTCGGACCGTCGTTATAGACGGTAAGGCACAGGCAGCCGTCCCGGCGGGTCGCGGATACTCGGACGGTCCCTCCGGCCACGCGCTGACCGATGCCGTGCTTGATGGCGTTCTCGACGAGCGGCTGCAGCAGCAGGCCAGGAACCGGAACGGTCCGCAGCGCTTCGGGTATATCGATCGTGACCTGGAGCCGTTCACCAAAGCGCACCTGCTGGATTTCTACGTAACGCTGCAGATACTCGACCTCTTCCTGCAACGAGACCTGCGAGCGCTGGGAGTCTTGCGACGAGCGCCGCAGGAACTCGCTGAGCCCGACGAGCATGCGGACGGCCGCCTCGTGGGACCCATCGCGCACCAGGCCCGTTATAGAGTTGAGCGCGTTGTACATGAAATGCGGCTCGATCTGTCTGCGCAGCGCGGCCAGCTGTGACTTCGAAAGCTCCTCGTTGAGTCGCGCCGTCTCCGTGATCTGACGGGCCATGCTCTCTTGTGAGTCGATTACGTAGGTGACAGCCAGGATGAGCGCGTACACGATGGCGAACGTCAGAACCTGGTAGGTCAATGAGATCGTCCAGGTGTTGACGAACGTCGGCCACTTGCGATTACCCCAGGGGTTGAAGAGCATCAAGAGCACGGTGGACCAGGTCCAAGTCAGCCCACTGACTAGTGCAAAAGCGGCCAGATGCACGCCGACCGCGCGCATGCTGAGCTGACGAACGAGCGGATAGCGCCGCGCCAAGCGAATCAGAAACGGGGTCGCCAGGACCCAGGGAAGCCAAGAAACGAGTTCCGTTCCAAAAAGCGGGAGCCACGAATGATGTCGGCCCTCGGCATGCATGATGAAAACGTTCTGACTCGCATCGAACAGTGCGCCGGCTAACCAGATAGCAAGAACCCACTGCCATCGAATGCGCTGCCCAACGGCTTGAGAGGTGGACATGCACGGCACTCTACGCGAGAGCGCTCGTCGACGGCTCATCTTTGCAGCGAGTGGCCGGCTCGGTGCAGTAAGCGGTCTCGGGTCTCAGCCCCCTGCCCACTACACTGATCCAGTGACTCCCATCAACCTAGTTCATCGGAGACAGACCCATGAAATCGCTCCTGGCACCAATTCTTCTCGCGCTCTCGAGTAGCACTGCGTGGGCCGCGCCGCCGCAGCCCTCCAACGACCCAGGTTCCGTGAACGCGATCAAGCAACTCGAGCAGGACATGGGGGACGCCATGGTGCGTGTGGATCTTGCAAAACTCGGCGAAATCTATGCCGACGATTTTGTCACGGTCGGGAGCTCCGGCAAGGTCCTCACCAAGAAAGATCTCATGGCGGATTTCGAGTCCTCCCACAACAAACTCGAATCGTTCGAGAACGGACCTATCGACGTACGGGTGTTTGGTAACGTTGCGGTCGCCTATGGGAGCGTGTCCGAGAAGAGGCTGCGCGGCGGCAAGGACATCAGCGGTAACTATGTCTGGATGGACCTTCTTGAAAACCGCAATGGCAAGTGGGTCGTCGTGCGTAGCGCAGGCGCGAAGGTGGATAAGCAGGTCCCCGATCGAGTCACCGACCGCGGGAGCGGCGTGTCATCGGGGGACTGTTCGCATCCTCAACGTGGAGCCCACCTTCTGGCACGCATGTAAACAGTGGCAGCTCATTGAACCTATCGACGAGCGGATACAGTTCGAATGCAATGAACCCGAGGACTGCCTGAGGCGCAACTTGGTGCGTGAGAGCAGCGAAGCGCCGGCAGGCGTAATTCCCTGACGGGAGCCGCGGTAACCCGCCGGCCTGCGTCGTCACCTCGAAAATGGGCACGAAGTCGCGCCTAGCTTCCGAAGGGAGAACTTTCATCAGAGCGCAGCGCCATTAGCATCAGAAGACGTAGCGGACGCTTGGCGTCCGGACTGTCCGAGATCTTGCGGTCTATGAACTTCCGTTCGCGCACTGGTCTTCGGCAAGTCATGCGGTCGCGTCTCCGTTCTCGCACTCAACTCACGCCGGAAGCTCACTGCAGGCAGTCCGCCGGTATGTTGGCAGGAGAACTGGCTTCATGACGTGAACCTCAGTGCCAGTCGCCGATCCTGACGTCGTCCGGGCTAGGATTGCCTTTTCCGGTCTCCACAAATGACTTCAGGCTCATCAGAAAGATCGCCCACTTGGTGCTGCAGTGGTGCATGAATTCCACCGGTGCACTCCAACCTTGGTGATTGAAAAGGACGATGGAATAGTCGCCTTCCTGCTTGAGATCGAAGCTGATCCTTGTTCCGACCCATTCTGCGGGTCCTTCAACCACCTGCCAAAGCACGCGCTTGCCGGGCTGCAGCTCGAGAACCTTCATGTCGAAGCCGCCGATCTCCTTGCCGTCGCTGCTGAAGCGGAACTTGAGCAATCCGTCGATTTTGCTTTGCCCCTGCGTATTGGTGGTCCACCAGCCCGCTGCGCCTTCGCGCGTGGCCAGTGCCTCGTAAACCTCACCCAGGGACGCCTTGATTCCGACTCTGTGCAGAATATCGACCATGATATTTCTCCTTTGGCGCTGATTGAAAACTGACACGTGCGTCGTTATGGCCAATAGTTTCGAGGCGGACCCTCGATAGGTGGGAGTAACAAGTCTGTCGGGAGTCCGATGGTCCGACTATTCGTGGCCACATCATGGGCGCAGCCAACGGGCCAATTGCGCAGAGCGACTCGTCACGCCAGCCAAAGGCCGCCTCACTCGGTCGCTCGGCTTCCCCGTCACCTAACGGTTGCTAGGATCACAAAAACGGACTTGCATGAACGGCAGCGAACCGCCCCGGAGAATTATTGTTACCCGCTGCGCAGCCAGCGTGTGACTGCGTCTAGCCAGCGGTTTATAGCGGGCAAATCCGCACCGCTCAATGAGGCGGCGCCGATCGGGGTCGATCTCGTGCGAAATGGTGGTCCCGTAGCAAAAATGTCCGATGTGCCTAACGACCGTAGTGCGTCCAGCAAATGCTCAAGCTCGCGCTCGATACGCTCTCGGTCGTCCACGTCTCCAGTTTCGGCGCCGTGAAAAATGTCGTCCTCGTGCATGGCGCTTTTGCCGACGGGTCCGGCTGGAAGCCCGTCGCTGACATCCTGGAGCGCGATGGCTTCGCCGTCTTTGTCGTCCAGGAACCCGAGAGATCTTTCGATGCCAACCTTGCGGCTACTCGGTTGGTTCTGGATCGGTCGGGGCCTTGCGTTCTGGTAGGACATAGTTACGGCGGAATGATCATCACCGAAGTGGGGAATCATGCAGCGGTGCGCAGCCTGGTTTATGTAGCCGCGTTTGCGCCCCAAGTCGGCGAAAGCGCTGGCGGACTGCAGAGCAAGACGCCTCCGGCCACCACGGCCATAGTTCCGGCGGGCGGCGGGTTCTTGTATGTCAAGCCCGAAGTCTTCCCAGCAGATTTCGCAGCCGACCTGCCGCCGCCGCTCGCGCACTTCATGGCTATCTCTCAAGTTCCCATCGCGCAGGAGATTTTCGGGGCCAAGACCACTGTCGCGGCGTGGTCGCTAAAACCCAGCTATGCGGTGGTCGCGCAACAGGATCGCATGATCAACCCGGAACTCGAGCGCTTCATGAGTCGCCGGGCCAAGTCGGAAACAATCGAACTTCCGGGAAACCACGCGATCTTTCTGTCGCATCCAAAAGAAGTCGCAGCCCTGATCGAGAAAGCAGCAAAGGCGGCCAACTAGTACCGAAGCGCATCGAAGTCGATGCTATAGCCAGAAAAGCGCACGCGGACGAACGGCAGCGAACCGGGCCGGATGAGTTGTTGTTACCCGCTACGCTGCGCTTAAGGACGCGCTCTTAAGCGGGCACCGGGTTGGAAAAGATGCAGCTGGCCTTCGCAAGAGTGATGAGACGCTCATGCACCACGGACACGATCTTTGCCTGGCGACTTTGAAGTGGATGGCCGAGGCCAACTAAGCTCGCAGCATACGGACTGGAAATGGAAAGATCCTTAGGCAGGCTACAATCGCTTTGACACCCCCGACGCTACTCTGACCCGGTTTACGCGGTAGCGCACATCGTCCGCCGAGCGCGAAGGTTCGACTGCGGCCCAACCGCCAGCGTGAGTTCTCTGATGGCAACATTGGGCGTTGGCATTCGCATGCGCCGCGCGAGTGCTACCGACCACAAAAGCGCGCTTGAACACGCCGTACGGGCCTGCGCACTTATCGGCGAGCGACGAACTCAGGCGGTCTACAGCACACCGCACCGGATGAAGGATCGTTACCCGCTACGCCCAAAGGGGAACGCGCGCATTTCAGCAGCGAATGATTCGTCTCCGGCATTCCCAAGGGTCGGCGCAAACGACTATTTCGTCCCACAGGCGGATACGCTCGTTTTTCGAGGCCGCCGCAACACCGAGGTGCATCTGATTCCGGACATTGGACATTGTGCGGTGTTGGGCGCTGTCTCGAAGCTCAGTTACGCAGTGGCTCCCGAAGCAGATCGGTTCGGCTGCCCGTTAGCACGACGACAACAGCGCAAACGCCGCACGGGCGCTAAGACCTCGAAACTGCACACGAACTAAAGTGTAGAAGGATGAGATCCGGAAAGTCCACGGCTCTCAAGACGTGGCACTCGTTGCGCACGGTTGGTGGAAATCGATGGCTCTCGCGTGAAGAGTGTGTAGCGCACCGCACCCAGACGCGGTGATATCTGTGACAGCGCCACGGCATCTAGTTTCGCGGCGATGACAACCAGCTGAGCGAGAGAGCCGACCCTCATCTTGCGCATCACTCTGCCACGATGCGCCTTAACGGTGATTTCAGAGATATCCAATCGTCCAGCAACCTGCTTATTCAACAATCCCGATACAACCAACGCCATGACCTCGCGCTCGCGACCAGACAGCGACCCGTATCGTTCGCGGAGCGTCCGCAGCTCGGTCTGCAGAGGGATTACCGTGCGACTGAGCTCCAGCGCGCAGCGGATCGCAATCAACAGCATCTCGTCTCTGAAGGGCTTTATCATGCATTCCACGGCACCCGCTCTCATCGCGGTGACCGTCGTCGAGATATCGCAATAATTCGCGAGAAAGATTATGGGGATATCGGGCCGCGCGCCGAGATGCTCCTGCAGTTCAAGGCCGCCCAATCCGGGTAGACTCACCTCGGACACGAGGCAACTCGGGCCTGGCGGGCGGCATTGAACGATGAATTCTTCTGCCGATGTCAGTATCTGGGCACGCCAGCCCTGGCGACAAATCAGCGACCCGATGGACCTGCGAACAGACGCATCAGGGTCAACGACAAACACCACGGGCGTCGCCTCCGTATCTCCTGGCACCAGGAGCTCCTCAGCTGTGCGACACTTCATTGAGCCTCCGTCCGCCGACTTGCTTGATCCCCTTGTCTTTGATAGTACCCATGAGGCAGGGCGCATTAGAGTAACGCCGAGGACGTTACGGTATGTAACCCCTGGCGCCGGCCTATCCCTGCAGCCGGGGGATCCGGGTTCGAAGGATTTGAGGATCTGCCCCCGTGCTAGGATCGAGGGGTGAAGCTGCATCGATTTCAACCAATAAGTAGCCGCGCGAGCGACCCGAGGGCCCTGCCGTTTGGCGCTGAATTCAGCCACCGTTAGCCGCCACGTAGACCGGGCATTGAGTTCGCCGCTGTTTCGCAAGGCCGAACGACAATCCCGTTTTTTGCGGTTCGTTGTGGACACAGCGCTTCAGTCTCCCGAGGCAGCCATCAAGGAATTCGAGATCGGGATGGCGGTGTACGACCGCCGCTCGGACTACGACCCGCGTACGGATCCTATTGTGCGTGTGGAAGCCGCCAGGTTGCGCGCCCGCCTACGTGAGTACTACGACACCACACCACCCGACGTGGTGCGCATAGATATCCCTAAGGGCCAATATGTTCCCGAATTCATCTCGGTCAAAGCTGGATCTGCACAGTTGGCCCCCGACCTGTCGATAATGGTGGCGCCAATCCGCAGCCTCAGCTCCGACCCCGGCGATCAGACCTTTTGTGATGGGCTGACTGAAGAGGTTCTCCACCAGCTCGCCCAGAATCACCGGCTGAGGGTGATCACTCAATCGGTGGCTGCTTGGCTCGAACAGAGAGAGGCGCCCAAGCTGCGCTTTCTACTGGAGGCCAGCGTGCGGCGGGCGGGGCCTGAGATCAGAGTGACGCTCCACCTGATGGAACTGACTGGGGGTGGCTCGACGCGCTTTTCGAACGTCTATCGAGCCACCATGAGCGACGTTTTCGTAACAGAGGAGCGGTTGGCTGAGGAGATTTGCCGCGACGTTTCCGCAGCCCTCAATGTCGGTGAGGCGGGATAGTTCAGCATGGACTCGACCACGATCGGCCGTCTACGAGAGAGTATCTCGCTGCTACCGATGGAGGACCTGGGCCCGATCCATGAGTTCTACAGCCGTTTGTTCGAGCTCGCACCCGATGCCAGGACACTGTTCAGTGGTCAGATTGATCTGCAAGCGAAGAAGTTTGCAGACATGCTGGCTTGGGTCATTGCACATCTGGAAAAGCCTGACCAACTCTGCAGGGAAATGCGCGAACTCGGCGCGCGCCACAGCGGCTACGGTGTCAAGGTCGACCATTATGCCCCGGTTGGCTCGGCTTTGATTTGGATGTTCCAGAACGCTCTGGGCAATCGCTTCACACCGGAGATGGAAGAAGCATGGCTGGAGGCCTATGCCTTCATCAGCCTCGAGGCGGAACGTGGTTCCCGTGAATCGGTTATGGGCGAGCGGTCAGACTCGAGCTAGACGATTCTGGGTCACGTACGGACGGCACCCCTAAGCTGCTCCGTCGGTGCCAACACTTGTGCCGGGGTGATTGCAGATTGGCCCGCCGCGGTCTCAGGCAGGGCGCGGGGCGGGCGGCCGCGACGGGGCATCTGGGCATGGCTGCAAAGGAGCTAATGTTCTTCAACAAAGCGGCGAATCGTATTCCACGCATGCTTGCTCTCGTCCAGCCACGGGAGAGTGAGCGGCCAGTCGTGCTGCATTCCCTTGCCGATGAGCACGCGGACGTCAGTGCCGACGGATGTGGCTGCGTCCCTCACGCGCAGCGTGTCATCAAGCAAAAGCTCGTCTTCTCCGACGAGAAGCAAGAGCGGCGGTAGCCCTGACAAGTCGGCGAATACCGGTGAGACATACGGCGAACGAGCGTCCGCTTGATCGACGTAATACCTCGCCCATACTTCCAGGTGCTTGCGCGTGAACCACAGGTCCCTACCGTAATTGCCGTCGACGGAAGATCCCGACACCGTCAGATCCGTCCACGGCGAAAGCTGAAACGAGCCGTTCGGCATGACGAGGCCGGAATCTCTAAGCCTGACGAGCAGGCTGAGACTCAGGCCACCTCCGGCCGAATCGCCGGCCACAAAAATCGCCGCGTGCGGCCGTAGGGCCTTAACGAAGCTCCATGCGGCAAACGCGTCATGGAGTGCTGCAGGATATTGGTGCTCTGGAGCGAGCCGGTAATCAGGCACGAAGACTTCCGCCTGACAGCGGTAGCTCAAGCGCATCGCCCGATTGCGGTATGAGGCAGGCGAGCCCATGAAAAACGCGCCACCGTGAAGGTAGAGAATTACCCGGACCGGGGACTCGACCGCGCAGACAGACTCGATCGCAAGCCCGTCGACGGCGTGATCTCCGAAGACGAGCTTGGGGAACTTCCGCCGCATTGTTTGCCGCGATACTCGGCCGAAGCGTTCGAAGCGTCCACGCATCGTCATGGGTGGCGTTGTCGCTCCGAATAGCGTACTGCTGACCAGCCCGTAGGCGCGCAAAGACAGCCACCGTTTCCACCGACTCAGAGTCTCCGGCTGCGCGCCGTGTTTTGCCTCGCTGCTCATCCTCATTTGAACCATTGCGCTGCGCCGTCGGTCAGGCGTTGGTGGGCTCACAACCGCCATTTACATTGTTGTAGCAGATCTTCTGAGCATGCTGAAGCGGCACCGGGCAATCGGTGGAGTAGCTACGGCTATCGCGGGTTCTCTCCTCGCAAACTGGAATCTTGAAAGCGGTCGCCCGTCAGTGACAGAAGTGGCTCAACATCGGTCCAACATGGCCCGCCAGCCAAAGAGTCAAACGATTTGGAGACGCCTCGCACCTGGGCGAACTGCGGCGGAAGCTCGGCCGAGGCGGGAGTGCCAGGGTTCGGCGAAACGTACTTCAGTCGCTGGTGGCCCCCGGGATTGCCACGGCGGCCTTCGGCCACGGCTGAGCTTTAATAGTTAGAGGGCCTTGCGAAATTACCATCCGATCACGCGCTCGATTACCCATTAACTAATACGTACTCAGACGTGAATGAATCCGACCGGTCTGCTCAGACGCCTCCGGGATCCAGCTCGTGATAGCGATTCGCACGGTCGACCCCTTGCCAGCAGACTGGCGCGATGCATGCGTGACTTGGAGCGCCGGCCTTTCCTTCGCTTGACGCGGTGTTCTGGTTAATGGTCGCTAAGCCAACCGAGCGAAAGACGCGAAGTCGGCTACAGGCCACTTGCGGTCATGCGCCGCACTTGCCCAATCCCCTCGGAAGCGGACATTGCGTTCGTGTGTCGCAATCTTGGTATTCCACCGGTCGCGGCTTACGTTGTGCAACGCGGCAGACTGAAACGATTGCAATCGCGGTTGCAAAGATCTAGAAGAATCGAAAACAACCGGGAGGTCTCAAATGCCGACGCAGTACGTGCGAGCATTTAACGCGGTGGGTCTTGGCGCAATCGTTGCGTTAATCGCGGCGTTAGCCGGCGGAAGCGGAATGTCAGGAATAGGTCGTGCAGCCCAGGCCCAGGAAGCGCCGAAGCCACCCGAGGCAGCTAACACGTCGCCCACCGTCAGCAAGCCCCCGCCGAGCGCGCAGGAATTGGAGCGATGGCGAGGGACTATCGTGCACACAAAGCGACTTGAGAAGGCCTGCTTCACTGCCGAGTATCCCGCGACAACGTGGACCAAGGTGCCGTGTGGAAAACCGCCTAAGAGTCTGTTTCTTCCGGCAAAGGGACCGCGCCCCGAGAAGGCGGTCGGCGGCGGGACCGATGACTTTGCGCAAGCGTCAGGGAACATCTCATGGGCGGAGGGCTCATTTGATGCCGTGCTCAACGTAAAGAGCGCATGTTCCGATGCGCTCCCTTATCCCCCCACGCCCAAGTGCACCTCCGGCAACCGGAAAAACGAGTACATGCTCCAGCTCAACACTAATACGTTTAAAACGCCGGAGTGCAACAGCCGCAAAGGATGCAAGGGCTGGGAGCAGTTCGTATTCAGCAATCGGTTCTGCGAGCAAAAAGAACCACTGATGAGAATACTCACGCATGGGAGTCTCGCCTGCGCATACATACAGTACTGGCTGATAGGCTACGGCAAGGATTGCCCTAAGAATTGGAATCCATCGGACGGTGATTGCGTGGCAGACAGCCAGAACTCGGTGGATTTCGTGCCACTCCTGGTGGACGACCTGGGCTTTATGAAATTGATGGGTGGGGTGCCCGGAGTCCACGGGCAGGACGACATCCTGACGTTCACGTACAAGAACAAAGCCTATTCGGTGCCAGGGGATAGTCGACTGCGGGGCCTGGGTCAGGGGTGGCAAGAAGCTGAGTTCAATGTTTTCGGGGATGGCAACGGTTCTCAAGCTGTGTTCAACTCGGGAGCGACTCTCGTCGTACGCATTGTGACCAACACCGGGACAAACAGCGCCCCACAGTGCTCCAACACCAGCACGGGCTCGACGGCCGAGACGAACAATCTGTTGCTGACCGCTTTGCCCCAAGGCCCCTGGTCCAAGGGTCCGGGACCGGCGCTGGTGTTCGCTGAAAGCAATGTGCCTGGAACCGTTCAGGTCAACGCCTGTGCGAACGCGAGCTTCGTGACCGTCGGTGGCACGAACTAAGCTTCTCGCAATAGCGTGCTGAACGTGCAATAAGCAACTACGCCGGGTGCGGACACAGGAGTGTCGCCTCCCGGCGCTGCGCAACGTCCGCAGTCGCGCGGAGGTTATGTCGCTAACTGGCCGATGGCAGTCACTGCTTACTGTCAGGGCGGTCGGCCGCTCAAGCTCACTCTAAGGACTTCCCCGTTGTGTCAACAGTGGATGTAGTTCTGGTTCTTTCGACTGCCGGTTCGCCGAGCAGGAAGGACAGACTGCGTAACTCTAATCGGCCGCTGATGAGTGCTTTGCACTCGGGCCCGCGTGTAAGCCGCGCGCTCGCGCCTCGATCGTTAGGCAGCGTTTTCCGCTCGTAGCTTGATCTGGTTCCGCGAGCGCCGGTCTGACCTGTTTGCTAGGACGGGTGCAGTGCTTATTAGATCTCCTCTGGGAAGATGTCGTTGAGCCAGGTCACGCGACAGCCGGCTCCTTCGATAGCAGCGCCCAGGCGACACGCGCGTTCTTGGCTGCGATGGCAACGCATGCGCGGTGATATCCGCGCCGCTCCCGGAGCGCCAGCGCCCACAGCGAGAGTGG
>Ga0302177_10000454_pt1 | contig 31864 bp, 26 predicted proteins | sample I_Palsa_E1_2_FD_198780 | JGI IMG/M metagenome (GOLD analysis project Ga0302177, IMG submission 198780) | Peat permafrost microbial communities from Stordalen Mire near Abisko, Sweden - I_Palsa_E1_2 | ecosystem: Environmental > Terrestrial > Soil > Palsa > Peat permafrost | place: Sweden... | reverse complement strand
CAGCACCTGGTCACTGTCCTCGCCGAGGGCCGGCACGCGGGTTCCGGGCGCCGGCGTGGTCTGACCGTCGAGCCGGAACGGAGTAGCGGGGATCGTGAACTCGCCACCTGCGTCAACGGCGGGGCGAAACACTTCTCGTTCGCGCAGATGCTCGTCGGTCAGCAACGACGCAAGAGTGCGGTAGCGCGCGGCCGGCACACCGCACTCCAGCATCTGTGCCTCGGCCTCCTCGGCGGTGCGCGAGATCGCCCAGGCGCAGACGAGTTCGTGGATCTCGTCCCAGCTCTCGGTCCGCGCCCGCACGTCGACGTAGCGCGGGTCGGCGGCCAGCTCCGGCTGCCCGATCGCGCGGGCCACCGCTCGCCAGTTCTGGTCGCTCACGATGGTCAAGATGATGAATCCGTCCGACGTCGGAACCGGACGATGACTCGTACGCGCCTCGGTGATCCCGGCGAGCTCGGCCTGCAGCTCATACATCGGCATGGAAAGCATCGACTCGACCAGCGAGACATCGACGTTCGCTCCCGCACCGGTGTGGTCCCGGCGGCGCAGTGCGGCGAGCACCGCGCCAAAGGCCATGGTGCCACCGACCACGTCGGCGGTGAACACGCCGGTAACCGGCGGGACGCTGCCCGGGGGCTGGTAGATCAGGTTCGCCATATCGACCCCAGAGGCCGCATGCACGTTCGGAGCGAACGCGGCGCGCTGGGCACCGGGCCCGGTCTGCCCCCACCCCGATATCGAGCAGTACACGATGTCCTCGCGTGCCTTCCGGCAGTCCTCATAGGACACCCCGAGGCGAGCCGCGACCCCCGGGCGCCAGTTCTCCAGCACCACATCGGCCTGCGCTATGAGATCAAGTACCCGGCCGCGCTGCGCCGGATCGGTCAGGTCGGCTACCACGCTGCGCTTGCCGACGTTGAGCTGCCCGAAGAAGCGGCTCGCCCCGGACTTCCTGGGCCGCAGCTTGCGGATGTGGTCGCCGTCGGCCGACTCGACCTTGATCACGTCAGCGCCCAGATCGGCGAACAGGCGGGAGCAGTACGGTCCGGCGATCATGGTGGTGAAATCCACGATCGTCAGCCCGCTCAGCGCAGCTGGGCTGCCAGCATCAAGCATCCCTGCCTCCTATGGTTCGGATGTTGCCGACAGGATCGAGGCCAGCTCGGCTCGGACGGCGGGGACGACGCGAGTGGCCAGGAGCTCAAGCTGCGCGTCTACGTAGTGCGGGGGGCATGCGTGGGCGAAGATGATCCGCCGGGCACCGGCTCGCACGTACTCAAGCACCCTCTTAGCACAGTGATCTGGATCGCCCACGACGAGGTAGCTGTCGGCACGGGCGGCAAAATCCTGCCGGTAGGTCTTGGCGAGCGCCGTCATCGCGTAGTCGAAAGCAAGCGAGGCGTCCTCATGGACACACGACCATAGGTAGGCCCCGGCCTCGATCGGCGGGAGATCGCCACGCTGCGCCGCGATGACATCCAATGACTCGCCGAGCATCCGGGCCGAGTACATGTAAGGAATCCATCCGTCGCCGAAACGGGCCGCGCGGCGCATGGCGACCTCGCGGCGCCCGGCGATCCAGATCGGCGGGCTCGGCTTGCGCACCGGGGCGGGCCGGATGGACACGTCGACCAGCTCGGCGTATTTCCCCGTGTACGTCACCTGCTGCGAGGTCCAGAGCCTGCGGATGATGTCCAGCGCTTCATCGGTACGCGCTCCGCGCTGACTGACCGGGACACCGCACGCTTCGAACTCGCGCGGGTTCTCGCCGCCGACCCCCACGCCGAGCACGAACCGGCCGCCGCTGACGTTGTCGAGCGCGGCACCGAGCTTCGCGGCTAGCGTCGCAGGGTAGAGCGGAAGCAGCGTCACCGAACTCATCAGCTCGACCCGCGTGGTCACCGCCGCGGCTGCCGCGAGGCTCACGAAGGCGTTGGCGATGGGAATGTTGAAGCTGACGTGCTCGCCGGTCGTGAGGAAATCCCAGCCCTGATCCTCGATCCTGCGGCTCGCGTCGCCGATGTTCGAGTCGACGACCGACAGCAGCGTGCCGAAGCTGAGGGCAGTCCCGCTATTCATCGGCTACAACCCGATCAGGGTGGCCAGGAGCTCACGGTGCTGTCCCGGCGTGCCGAAGAGGATCTCGCTCGACCGGGCGCGCTTGAGGTAGAGATGAATCGGGTGCTCCCACGTCATGCCCATGCCGCCGAACATCTGCACCGCCGCGTCGGTGACCCGGCGATACATATCCGAGCAGTACGACTTGGCCAGTTCGGCCGCGGCAGCCGCGTCTAGGGCCTGCCCGGCGATCGCCTGTTGCGCGTAGTACGCCGCTGATCGCGCCGCCTCGATGTCGACCACCAAATCAGCGCACTTGTGCTGGATGGCCTGGAAGCTGCCGATTGGCTTGCCGAACTGACGGCGCCCGGTGACGTGCTCAAGCACAAGGTCAAGCACCTCAAGCGCGCCCCCGACCTGCTCAGCGGCTACCGCAACCATGCCGACGCGGATGACTTCGGCGACGACGTCCCACGCTGACCCGGTGATGCGCAGCCGCTGAGCGCACGCACCATCCAGTTCGACGGTAGCCTGCTTGCGGGTCTGGTCCATCGTCGGCCGGCTCGCCCGGGTTACGCCGGCGGCCGCGCCGGGAATGGCGAACAGACCGAGACCGTCATCGGCCCGCGCGACAGCCAGGATGAGGTCGGCCGACGCACCATCGGGCACGAACGTTTTCGCCCCGGACAACCGCCAGCCGTCGTGGTCCCGCGATGCGCTCGTGGCGACGTCGGCCTCCGCCCAGCGCCCGGGTCCCTCCGTCACCGCCACTGTCGCTATCGCGGCACCGCTGGCGATCTGCTTGAGGTATGGCTCGGCCTGCTCGGGATCGGTCGCCAGCAACGCCTGGACGGCCAGCACCGCCGTCGACAGGTACGGGCCGGGGGTCAGTCGCCGTCCCATCTCCTCGAGCACGACACCGAGATCGGTGAGCGATCCGCCCATCCCGCCGGCCTGCTCAGGGATCAGGATCGACACCAGACCGAGGCCGACCAGCGCCGACCAGGTAGCCGGCTCGAACCCGTCCGCTGTCGCCATGAGGCGGCGCACTTCCTGCTCTGTCGATATGCGACCGAGCAGGGCCCTCGTAACCTGGCCCAGCTGCACCTGCTCCTCGGTCCGACCGACCAGCATCGCCTGATGCCCTCCATCTGAGGTGGTAGAAGTGCCGCCGAGCCTGCGCACTTGCCGTGGGATCGCTCACACGGCTCCTGTCAACATCCACGTTGACACAGCGTCAGTCTCGCCCGACACTATCCGTATGTCAAGCACAGCCCAGATCCTCGACTACACCGATCTCGCGCCGGAGTTCCGGGCCGAAATCCGATCGTGGCTGGAACTGAACCTGCCCGAAGGGTGGCGGTCCGGCGAGCTGCCGATGACGCCCGAGGACAGGGAGCAGTTCCGGCTCGACTGGAACGCGAAGCTACAGACGGCCGGCTGGATCTGCGCATCATGGCCGAAGGAGTACGGCGGCCGTGGCCTGACGCCGCTGGAGAACATCATCCTCACCGAGGAGTTCGCCCGAGCAAGGGCGCCGATGCGGGCGGACTGGTTCGGCGACACGCTGGTCGGGCCGACGATCCTGCACTGGGGCACCGAAGAGCAGAAGCAGGAGTTCATCCCCAAGATCCTGCGGGGCGAGATCACCTGGTGCCAGGGGTTCTCCGAGCCCGAGGCTGGCTCGGATCTGGCCTCGCTGCGCACGACGGCCCGGCTCGACGGCGACGAGTGGGTCATCAACGGCCAGAAGACCTGGACGACACGGGCGGACGAGGCGGACTACATCTTCATGCTCGCCCGCACCGACCCCGAAGCGCCCAAGCACCAGGGCCTGTCCTACCTGCTGGTGCCGATGCGCCAGCCGGGCATCGAGGTGCGGCCAATCGAGCAGATGGACGGCGCCGCCGACTTCAGCGAGGTTTTCTTCACCGATGCCAGGGCACCCGAAGGATGCGTCGTCGGCGGGCTGAACAACGGCTGGAAGGTGGCGATGACCACGCTCGGCTTCGAGCGTGGGGTATCGGCGAGCATGAGCCACCGCCGTTTCGAGAAGGAGCTGGACGGGATCATGGCCGACGCCAAGCGGACCGGAGCCGCCGAGGACCCGTTGATCCGGCAGCGGCTCGTCGAGCAGTGGATTCGGGTCACCCTCATCCGGTACGGCAACATGCGGATCCTGTTCGACGTGCTGAACGGGACTGATCAGGCCAAACGTCTGTCAGCCATGACCAAGCTGTGGTGGTCCGAGACGCACCGCGCGACGATGGACCTCGCCATGGACGTTCTCGGCCCCGACGGCCAGGTGCTCAGCGGCGACGTCAGCGAGACCGAAAAGTGGATACCAGGCATCGGGTTGCGGCGCGGGCGCGAAGACTACCCAGCTTCGGCCCGCCAGCGCGGCTTCCTGTTCAGCCGCTCGGACACCATCGGCGGCGGCACTTCGGAAGTCCAGCGCAACCTCATCGCACAGCGTGTCCTGAACCTGCCGCGATGACCCGGGCCGAACCGGCCGGGCACCCGCGCCCGCGATCCGTCCACGCACCGACACCTCACCCTGGCCAGCACGTACCGGCGAACGACACCCTGGAGACCACGTGACGCTTGCCCAATCGCTCACCACGGAACAGGCCCGTGCCATCGCCGACCAATGGCTTGCCGACTTCCAGGGTGCGATCGACGCTGGCGACCCCGCGGCTGCAGCAGCGCTGTTCCTTCCCGACGGGTACCTGCGAGATCTGCTCGCCCTGACCGGGGATCTGCGGACCTTCTCGGGCCGTGAGGTGATCACCGAGGCACTCAAGGACATCCTGACGTCACGCACGATCAGCACACTGGCCCAATCGGGCCAGCCGCCCGAAGTCTTTGAGCGCCGCCGCTTCGGTCAGACGGTCGAGGTGTTCTTTACCTTCGACACCGACATCGCGGCGTGCCGCGGCCACCTGCGGCTGCTGCGGTCAGACAACGCCGTCCGGCCTTGGCAGGCGTGGACGGTGGCGACATCCCTCGAGGACCTCAAGGGCCACCCGGAACGGGTGGGTGCGCGACGTCCGGTCGCCGCCGACCAAGGCCACGGTGGAGTGCCAGGATCGATGCTGACCGCCGCGGAGCACGCCGCGCGGTACCGGACCGAAGAGCCAGAGGTCGTCGTGATCGGCGCCGGTCAAGCTGGGCTCACCGTCGCCGCCCGGCTGGACGCGCTCGACGTACCGACCCTGGTACTCGAACGCGAGCCGCACGTGGGCGACAACTGGCGCAATAGGTACCAGTCCCTCGTGCTGCATAACCAGGTCTGGGCAAACCATCTGCCTTACCTGCCGTTCCCCGCTTCCTGGCCCACCTACCTGGCCAAGGACCAGCTGGCCGACTGGCTTGAGCACTACCACGACATCCTCGGGATCGCGGTGTGGACCTCGACCAGCGTCCAGTCGGGCAGCTACGACTCCGACGCCCAGCGCTGGAACCTCACTATCGGGGGGCCGGGCGCCGGCGAGAAGCGCGAGCTGCACCCGCGCCACGTCGTTCTGGCTACTGGCGTGTTCGGCATCCCCAACCACACGGTCATTCCCGGATCGGACCAGTTCTCCGGCACGTTCCTGTATGCGGCCGACTACCGCGGTGGCAGCGACGTGACCGGTACCCGGGCGCTGGTGATCGGCTCGGGCAGCAGTGCACATGACGTCGCGCAAGACCTCGCTCTCAACGGGGCGGAGGTCACACTGCTACAGCGCTCGTCGACCTGCGTCGTGAGCGTCGACCCCGGTGCCACCCGGGCCTACTCGATCTACCGGGAGGACGGTGCGCCCGTCGAGGACTGCGACCTGGTAACCAATGCCTTTCCGTTCCCGTTGCTGGCGGACCTGCACCGCGACATGACCGCCAAGATCGCCGAGCTGGACGCTGACCTGCTACGCGGCCTGCAGGCGGCCGACTTCGCGATCGACTTCGGAGACGACGGCAGCGGCTTCCTGATGAAGTACCACCGCACAGGGGGCGGCTACTACATCAACACCGGCGCATCGGAGCTCATCGTCGACGGCACCATCATGGTGAAGCACGGCGTCGAGGTGGCCGATATCAGTGGCGACACCGTGCGCTACACCGACGGCACCACGGCCCGCTTCGACCTGATCGTCGTGGCGACCGGCTACCAGAACATGTCCGAGACGGTTCGCCAGATCCTCGGCGACGAGATCGCCAACCGGGTCGGGCCGATCTGGGGCCTTGATGAGGAAGGCGAGCCACGCGTGATGTGGAAACGGACCGCGCAGGCAGGGTTCTGGGTGTGCGGCGGCAGCCTCCAACAGTGCCGACCTTACTCAAAATACCTGGCCATACAGATCAAGGCCGAGCAGGTCGGCCTCACCGGAGCCTGATCCCGAGGTTGCCGCAGGCGGCGGGCCAGGGCGCCCCGGGGAGCGTCAGATGACCGCGACCGGGGCCACGGGGCTGCCGACGCCCCCGACGATGTTGAGCGGAGCAACCATGAGAAGGCATTCGCGGGCGCCGCTCGCCGCCAGCGCCTCAAGGTCGAGCAGCTCCAGGAAGTAAATCCCGCGATCGCGTATCGCAGCCAGGTGCAGCGGCATGGCCGAGCCCGCGACGGTCGACGGGCCTACCTCAACCGCGATGTTGTCCGCGCCGACCACGCTAATGTCGTGCCCGCCGAGCCACTCGCCGCAGTCAGCGTCGAGCCCGGGCCAGCTCGTCGTGGTCGCGGCGCTGGCCCGCCACTGCGACAGCCATCCAGTCCGCACGAGCAGCGCGTCCCCGGGTGCGGGGGTGAGCCCGCGATCACGCGCCGCGCGATCGAGCTGGGCGGCGCTGATTGGCTCGCCCTCCGCTAGCGGAGCGCCGACGGCTAGATCCACGAACAGCGCCCGCGTGACGATAGGTCCTGCGGCCTCGATGCCGCAGCGGGCCGCACCTCGGCTGGTCACTGTCGAGGCGGGGTAACCGTTCCACATCAGCCCGTCGCGCCAGACGTGTGACAGGGCGTCCAGGTGAGTCGCGCCGTGGCACGCGACGATGATCGAGTCGTCGGCGTAGCCATAGCCGGGCTTCTCCGGAAGACCCGCCGCGTAGTCACCACCGTCGCGGGACATAAAGTGCTGCATGGGCAGGCGCATGCCCGCAATCGGGCCCTGCCCCGATCGCATCGGCAAGCCGAGCGAGATCGGCTTGCCGCGCTCCACCGCGGCCATGCCCCGACGTACCGCATCGGCATCGACGAGGTTGAGCGCCCCTCGTTCGTCGTCGGGACCCCAGCGACCCCAGTTCCCGCTCACGCGTCAGATGAGCACGAACGAGAGGTCGGTGATGCGGCCTTGGGGCTCGTCGATGAACTTCGCGCGGACGCGCGGCTGACGCTGCAGTTGCGCAGCCGCCGCGCCGATGTCGCTGAGGTCGAGCCCGTTTACCATGTTGACCAGGGCCGTGTCGGCTCCGTCCAGCGTCACGTACGCCATCACGATCGGCGGCTTGGGCAGGCCCGGGAAGGCCGCGGTGATGATCGTGAAGGTCTCGAGGGTACCTTCGGGCCCAACCGGCACCCAGTCGGCCGTGCGCTTGAAGCACGCGTCGCAGAACGACCGCGCCGGGACCAGAACACGCTGGCAGGATGGGCACCGCGCACCCATGATCTGCTGGGAGTCCTTGAGCGCGGCGAAGAAGCGGCTGGCCGCCTCGCCCGCGAAATAGGTGTAGTCGAAATTCCAGTTGCCCGGGATCGTAATCAGCTCGGTCGTGTCGGTCATGATGTGCCGCTCCTAATCCGGGCGCTCGATGCCCAGTACGCAGACGGTGGAGAACTGGGTCGCGCCGCCCTGCCCAGTGGCGACCGCGCGGCGGACGCCGGGGACCTGACGCTCCCCGGCCATCCCCCGCACCTGCAGCGCAGCCTCGGCGATGCGCACCATCGCCGTAGCGCTCACCGGATTCGCCGCCTGTGGGCCACCGGACGGGTTGAAGCTCGGCAGCGACAGGTCAGTGAACTGTTCCTGGACGAAGCGCGGCCCGTGTTCAGGCGCACAGAAGCCCAGTGCCGGATAGGCCATGGCCTCCGCACTGGAGAACGGCGAGTACAACTCCACCACGTCGATGTCCTTGCGCGCGTCCGTGATGCCGGCGTCAGCGTAGGCACGCTCGGCGGAACGGCGCAGCGACAGCAGGTCGACGAGCGTGCCTTCAGGCCGGTGGAAGCGGTCACCCATGGCATAAGCATCCGAGGTCGATGCCATGCCCTGCAACCAGGCCGGAACACGATCGCCGACGCTGCTTTCCCCCGCTATGACGAGGGCGCACGCCCCCTCGGACATCGGGCAGGCCTCGAACCGATGGATCGGCCAGGCCAGCAGCGGCGAAGCCAGAATGTCCTCCGGCGACAGATCCTTGTGGATGTGCGCGAGCGGGTTCTTGAGCGCGTTGCGATAGTTGCGCGAGGCGATCTCAGCCCAGTCGCGCTCGCTGTAGCCGTAGACCCGCATGAGCATCGAGGCGCGCAGCGCGGCCATGGTGATCGTGGTAAGCGGGAAATCCTTCTCGTACACCGGATCGAAGATCGTGTTGAACACTTGCTGCGACGTGGTGGCCTGGCCCATCCGCTCCAGGCTGATGACGAGGGAGACCTTCGCCCGGCCCGATCCCACGTACGATGCGCCGGCGAACGCAGCCGAAGAGCCGGTCACGCCGCCGGTATTGACCCGCACGTACGGCTTGCCGGCACCGAAGATCGCCGTCTTCTCCACGCCATTCTCGCCGGCGAGTGCGTCAGGCGCGACGCCCATGACGATCGCGTCGACCGCGGAAATGTCCATGCCGGCGTCATCGAGCGCCTTCTCGGCAGCCTCCCAGATCATGTCCGCCGAGCTGAGCTCGGTGTGCGCACGCTTGTAGGACGTCTGCCCGACCCCGACCACCGCCATCCGGGATTTCATGCGGCCTCCAGCACGATCACGGTCTGGGTCTGCCCGGCGACGGTCGACGATCCGCTCGCGAGGGCCGTGCGCACTCCGTCAAGCTGCACCGGGCCGGCCTGGCCACGCAGTTGCAGGATCGCCTCAGCGATCCGCAGTAGTCCCATCGCCGGGCGGCTGTACCCGCTGGCCCCGCCGCCGGACGGGTTGGCTCGTGGGTCGTCGGCCAGCCCTAGCATGCCCTCACCAGCCGGAGCCAGCCCCACAGCCTCCAGGCCGAGGGCCTCGTCGATCAGCGTCAGGCCGTCCACCTCCGCCACGTCCATCGCTGTGCCGGGCGTGCCGGCCTCGGCCAGCGCGCGGTCAGCCGCCTGGCTCAGGCTGCGAATCGACCGCAGCGGCCGGTCGCCGAACAGGTAGGGCTCCGACGACTGGCCCATGCCGGTCACCCGGATCGCCGTCGGCTCGGTCGATAGCACCATCGATACCGTGATGTCCGCCCACAGCGGCATGTCGCCGGTGTCCAGCGGGAAATGCGGTGCTGAGGTGAAGCCACCTGCCTTGAGCGCCCGTGGGTTGCGGCCGGCCGCGTCGCGCCTGCGAGTCACCGCCCGCTCGTGCGCCTCCCGCACTCCCCCGTCGCTGCTGAGGAGGAGCTGTGCGCGCATCGCCGATAGCACGAACTCGTCCAGGCCGAGCGGCCGTGTCATATAGGGGTCGAACAAGGCGCGCGAAAAGGCGTCCGGGTCGTGCTCGCTTGATCGTCCCCACGCGGCGACGATCGAGCGCCGGTTATCACCCGCTTCGAGGCGTGTCATGGCCGCGGCGAATGCGGCGGCGCCGTCGTCGGAGAACCGGATCTCGTCGCGCAGGTAGGCGCCGGCCGCCGGTGCGGTCACCATGCTCGACAGCGACCGGCCGTCGACGAGGTCATGAGCGGCGAGGACAACCGAGTCGATCTCGTCCATTTCGCGCCCGGAGTCGTCGACCGAGGCCCGGACGGTGTCGAAAATCAGCTCGGACAGGTTCCGGCGAGCGTCAGCGAAACTGATCTCCAGCGCCACGCCTTCGATGTAAATCGGCACTCTCACATCTGCAGTACTACCGCTCCGGCTAGCCTGAGTCAACGTTTATGTTGACACACGTCTGCTGGCCGGCGACGCTTGACATCGTTCAACGATTACGTTGATTGCTGGGCCTAGGGACTTGACAGGTGTGCTGAGCCTGGGGAATTGACAGGATGAGACGATGATGACGAGCAGTTCGCAGTCGGCCTCGGCGCTGTCCGAGCGAACGGCAATCGCCGGGATCGGCGAGACGGAGTACGTCCGTGGTAGCGACAGGTCGGTCCTGCAGATGGTGCTCGGCGCCAGCATGGACGCGATCCGCGACGCCGGCCTGACGCCGAACGACATTGACGGCATAATCCCGCCCCCCGGCTTCGTCGCCTGGGACGAGATCGCGGCCCATCTTGGTATCAAGAATGTGCGGTACACGGTCACCCCGCAGATGGGCGGGGCCAGCCCGACGGCCGCCCTGCTGAGCGCGGCGATGGCGGTGTCCGCGGGGATCGCGACGTCCGTCCTGATCCCGATCGGCTGGAACGGCTTCTCCGCTATCCGCCCTAAGCCGGGCGCCCGGCCCAGCAAGCGCCGCTTTACCGCTGCCTTCTTCGAGACCGTCCGCAACTTCTACGCCCCTTACGGGCTACGCTCGGCGCCGTGGTGGTACTCGCTCTACCTGCAGCGCTACGTCGACCTCTACGACGTCCCGGCTGAGGCGGCGGGCGCCGTCGCGCTCGCGTGCCGCAAGCACGCGCAGCTCAATGACCGGGCGCTGATGCGGGACAAGCCACTGACCATGGAGGACTACCTCGACTCGCCCCTGATCACCGGCCCGCTCCGTAAGCTGGACTGCTGCGTCGAGACCGACTGCGCCGCCGCAGTGGTGGTTACCTCGATCGAGCGGGCCCGTGACCTGCCACATCGCCCGGTCGTCTATCTCGGGGGGGCCGAAGGCCACTCAAGCCCCGCTGATGAGCTGGTCAACCGGCCCGACGTGCTGCGGCTGGGCCTGCACGATGCCGCGCCGCGAGCGTTCCAGATGGCGGGGGTGACCGCGACCGATATGGACTTCCTGCAGATCTACGACTGCTTCACCTACGTCGTGCTGCTGCAGTTCGAGGCGCTCGGGCTGGCCGAGCCCGGCGGGGCCGCGGACTTCGTCAAGGGGGGCACGATCGAACTCGGCGGCCGCTACCCGACAAACACCCATGGCGGGCTGATGTCGCAGGGGCACTGCTGGGGTCTCAATCATGTCGTCGAGGCCACCCGTCAGTTGCGCGGCGAGGCGGGCGCGGCCCAGGTTAAGGGAGCTGAGCTAGGTCTGGTGACGGGCTACGGCGATCTGGGTGATGGCAGCATCGCCATTCTGGCAAGGGGTGACAAGTGACCGACCGGACCGTCAGCAAGGTCATCGGCAAGCCCGACGACCTGAACCTTGAGCTGTTCCAGACGATCGTCTCCAGTGGGCAGATGCGCCTTCAGAGATGCGACAGATGCAGCCGCTACAGTCATCCGCCGCGAATGTACTGTGGCAACTGCTTCTCCGGTGACTACAGTTACCCTGAGATCAGCGGCGCTGGCTCGGTGTACTCGTACACGATCTCGCACCACACCGCCGAACCCGCCTGGCAGGATGAGCTTCCCTACCTGACCGTCGTGGTCGAACTGGACGAGGGACCACGCGTCGTTGGCGCGGCCACCCTCGCCGACCAGGCGACGGTGCGGATCGGCCAGCGGGTGCACGTCGTTTCCGAGAGACGCACCGACGACTTTGCCTACTTCACCGTGGTTTTCGACGAGAACGGGACCAGCTGATGGCGGAGATCGCGATCACCACGGAGGCACCGGTTCTGTTCTCGATCGAGAACGGAGTCGCGTCGGTCACCCTGAACCGGCCGGCGAAGATGAACGCCCTCACGCCCGAGATGCTCGTTCGCCTCGACCGGGCGTGGCAGGCGATCCAGGACGACGCGACGGTACGCGTAGCCGTGCTGAGCGGAGCGGGCCAGAAGGCATTCAGCGCCGGCGCGGATCTGGGCCGGCTCACGCCTCTGCTCACCCGTGCCCGTTCCGCGGAGGACGAGTGGGATGAAGCGTTGCTCACCGATCCGAAGCTGCTCAACCGGGCCTTGCTGCGCGACATCGACGTGACCACGCCCGTGATCGCGGCGATGCGTGGCGTCGTGGTCGGCGGCGGGATGGAGCTCATGCTCGCCTGTGATCTACGCGTCGCCGGGCAATCGTCGCAGTTCGGGCTGCTTGAGGTGCGCCGCGGCCTGATCCCGGCCGCGGGCGGCGTGGCTAGGGTGTCCCGGCAGATCACGCAGGCTCGCGCGGCCGAGATCCTGCTCATCGGCGATCGGGTCAGCGCCGATGTCGCACTGTCCTGGGGGTTGATCAACCGGGTGGTCGCGGACGACGAAGTCCAGCCGACGGCCCACGCGCTTGCTGAGCGCATGGCCGAGAACGGACCGCTCGCGATGCGCAAGGCTAAACAAGTCATGCTCGAGAGCTCCGGGCGCCCGATTCTGGAGGGATTCGCGGCCGAGGACGCGGCGATCAAGCTAGTCCTGCGTTCGAAGGACGCCCGCGAGGGCTCGAAGGCCTTCATGGAGAAACGGAAGCCGAACTTCACCGGCGAGTGAACGGACCTGGACAGCGGGCCCGTCCGAGCGCTACTGACGGTGGTGCTGGGGCGGCCGGCAGATGATCAGATGATGTCGTTGTCGGCTAGCTCGCGAATCTGTGCCGACGAGTAGCCGAGGACCTCCCCGTAGACGTAATCGTTGTCCTCCGCGTAGCTGGGACCGTGCCGGTCCACGATCCCGCCCATATGGGTGGGGGTTTCACTGAAGTCGACTGGGAACTCCCAGACTCCGATCTCGGATTGGCGTAGTTCAGCCATCCAGCCCAGCGCGGCCAGCTGGGGGTCGTGATCGACGCGATCCTGCGCGTTCTGGCAGACGCCGGCAGGCACCCCCGCACCCTGCAACTCATGCATCAGGGCGAAGCCGTCCCACTTCTCGGTCTCACCCGAAATGAGCTCGTCCAGTTCGTCCTGCCGGGCAAGCCGGGCCGCCTGGGTGGAAAAGCGCGGATCGGTGCCCCATGCGGGCTGTCCGAGAACCTCGAGCAGGCCGGTCCACTCGGCTTCGGTGAAGCACGCGATCGCGACCCAGCGGTCAATGCCGGCGGCGCGGTAAGCAGCGTGTGGCGCAGCTGGCTTGTACGGCGAACGGTTACCGTAACGCGACCACGGCCGGCCGTTCACCGAGTAGTCGAGGATCGCCGTTCCGTTCAGGTAGATGCCCGCCTCCACCTGCGAGGAGTCGATCCAGCAGCCCTGGCCGGTCGTCTTCTGCCGGTAGAGCGCCGCAAGCATGGCTGTCGCCATGTTGTACGCGCCGAACCAGTCAAGGTAGGAATAGCCGATCCCGGCGGGCGGGTACGGTTCCGGCAGGCCGGACATCTCACTCAGGCCGGAGAACCCCTGGGCGACCGGCCCGTAGCTTCGCAGCCGACCGTACGTCCCGATCTGGCCGGTGCCGGACTGCTGAACGTAGATGATCGACGGATTAACCTTCTTGAGCGCCTCGTACCCGAGGTCCATGCGATTCATCGTCCCGGCGGAGAAGCCCTCGCCCACGATGTTGGCGCCGGCGACCAGTTCCCGGAAGACCTCCCGGCCGCGCCGATGTTTGAGATTCAGGCTCACGGCACGCTTGCCGGCGTTGATCTCCAGGAAGTAGCCACCCCGATTCGGGCTGCTCGGATCCAGGATCGGCATCGGTTCGGACGCCGCGTTACGCGCGGCCCGGCCGCCGTCTGGGGCGATCGCGTTCACCCAGCGCATGCCGTCCCAGCGCGACTTGTGCTCGATCTTGATGACCTCGGCGCCCATCGCGGCCAGGAACCGGCCGGCCCCGGCCGACGCCAGAAGCCAGCCAAGATCGATGTAGCGCACCCCGTCGAGAGCGAAGGGCTTGCCGTGCTTGCTCCGGCCGGTCGACGCCGACGGTGCTTCCGGCCCGACAGGCCGGACGCGGTCCTGGCATGATCGGCGTGCGCCGAGCACTTCGGCATTGTGCTCGCCGAGAAGAGGGGATCGTGGGCCTTTGCGCCAGGGGACTTCCTGGCATAGCCATTTAGCGCCCACCTCGACGTAGCTGCGGCCGAGTTCGGGCCGGTGGACCTCGGTGAACGTCTCGCGAGAGGACCAGTGCTCGTCGGCGAGGTTCTCCTCAGGGCGCCGCAGGGGCGCCCATGTCAGGCCGTTGGCCTGGAAATCGCGCCAGATCTCCCGGTCGAATGTCCATCGGTTGATGAACCGGTTGATGACGTCGGCGATGTGCTCCCGTGCGTCGAGGCGAGCACGGTAGGCCGAATCGCGATACTTTTCATCGCCCAGATCGGACGCCATCCCGTACCGCTCCAGGATCTCGACGGTGCGCTCGAGTTCGCTGATGCCGTTGGCTCCCAGGTAGCTGCGGTAAGGGAAGAGCCATCGGCCGTCCTTGGTCGCCGCGATTCCCGCCGGGTCGGGATTGGGCCGAGAGTGGCGGCAGGTTCGCCGGTACTGAGTTCGCCGCACGTAAATCCAGTTCGGCAGGTCGAGCTCGGTCTGCTGGGCGACGCACCCGTGCACCGAGGTCGACAGGTACTGGCCTTGCCCGGTAGTCGCCTGGCGGAAAAGTGCGCCCATGATGGCGATCGCCGTTATCTCACCGGTGATCTGATACGCCTGCCAGAGCTGCGGGGCGATCGGCGGCGTCTCGTAAAAGCCGGTCGGATCGGGGTCGTAGCCGCAGTTCATCATGACCCCGCCGAGCGCGAGGTGTACCAGGTCGGAGCCCTTGTAGCCCGCCCAAGGCCCCGTGTCACCGAAGGGGCTGATCCGCGCCATGACGAGTCCTGGGTTGACCGATCTGAGGGCGTCGTACCCGATCGAACGATCGTCCAGGTAGGACGCCGCGCGGGTATCGATCACGACGTCGGCGTCAGCGGCCAGCCGAAGGAACTCGGCCTGTCCGTCGGCATCGTCGAGATCAAGCGTGATCCCGCGCTTGCCGAAGTTGTAGTGCCAGAAATAGAGGCTGCCCTCGGAAGCCGGGATATCGTCGGCGAACGGGCCGTAGGACCGGGTCACCTCACCTGTGGGCGGCTCGACCTTGACGACGTCCGCGCCCATTCCGGCGAGGACCCGGCCGCAGTATTCGCCGAGTTCGTCGGCCACCTCCAGGATGCGGACACCGTCGAGGAACCCGCCGCTGGGCGCGCGGTTGCTACTCATTGCTGATTCTGCGCTACTCGGATGGGCTCTGGGTTAGTGTCGCCCGGGGTGGTGACTCGGCCGGAGTGGTCTCGTCTGGTGACGGGCCTGTCGGCACCTGGTCGGCGTTCGCTGAGGGCCTGTGCGGTCCCCTGCGATTCGCCGTGGCGCGGTATCGCCAGCCTGCGAAGGCGACCGCCGCAAGGAGGGCAACTCCGTTGAACATGTCGCTGAGCCACTGGACACCGGTGACGAATTGGAAACCCTGAATTCCGGTCGCGAGCACGTAGATCGCGATGACGCTTCCCCAGACATTGAATCGTCCTGGCGTTAGCTGAGTGGATCCGAGGAATGCCGCGGCGAAGGCCGGCAGCAGAAGCGATTCGCCGAAGGTCAGCGAGGGCCCGAGCAGCGAGCCGAAGGCCACACCCGCGATTGCCGAGACTGCGCCGGAAGAAATGAGTGAGATCCAGATCCACTTGCCAACCGCGACACCCGAAAGTCGCGCCGCCTCCGAATTGCTACCGATCGCATACAGATAGCGGCCAGCCGGGGTGTGCTCCAGCGCCCACCAGGCGATGATGGCGATGACCAGGAAGTAGAGGAAAACGATCTGGAACCCGCCGACTGACTGCTCGGTCAGAGTCGTCCAGGTCGAGGACACCGGCGGCAGCGGCTGCTCGTTGTTGGTGAAGATCGTGAGCAGCGCGGCGAGCACACTGCCCATCGCGAGCGTCGCGATAAAGGAGTTAATCTTCAACACCACGACGAAGAACCCGTTCACGGCGCCGATGAGTGCGCCCAGGCCAATGGCGAGCACGATCGCCAGAGGGATGCTCAGGTGGTGCACGGTCTGCAGTTGGATGACGGCGATTGCGGACACGTTAGCGGTTGCGCCGACAGAGAGGTCGAATACCCCGGCGACGAGCGGGATGAGCAGCCCGATGGTCAGGATCCCGGCGACCGCCTGGCCCGACGCGATGGAATGCAACGTCGAGGAGGTGAAGAACAGCGGCGACCAGATGGTGAACATGATGATGAACACGGCCCACAGGTAAAGGCCGCTGAATCGATCCAGGCCAAAGCGAATGCGGAATCTCATACTGCTCATCTTTTAGCCTCGCTCATCAGGTGTAGCCCGGACCCGTCCGAAATTAGCGTCTGTTCGGTTACGGTCGCGATCGTCATCTGCGTCCCGGTGAGTTCGGCCGCTACCTGCCCCCGGCGGAGTATCAGTATTCGGTGGCAGATAGCTACGAGCTCGTCGATGTCGGTGGAGGCAACGACGACCGCTGCGCCGTCCGAGGATGCTGCGGTCAGAATCTGATGGTGGATCTCGGCCTTGGCGGCCACGTCGACGCCCTGGGTGGGCTCGTCGAGCAGCAGGACGGTCGGATGCAGCCGCAGCCATTTCGCGGCGAGCACCTTCTGCTGGTTGCCGCCGCTCAGTCCGGTCAGGGGGAGTTCCCCGCCGTCCGCCGGGCGGATGCCGAGCCGCTCGAACCAGTCTCGAGTCTCGGCGCGTTCGCGGCGGCGTAGCAGCAGCGGAACTCGCCAGAACTCCCGCAGGCTGGAGATGGTGAGGTTTTCCCGCGCGGTGAGATCCATCAAGCCGGAGTCGCGTTTGCGGTCGGCCGGCAGGAACGCGACTCTGTGCTTGATCGATTCGCCTGGACGCCCGCCACGGATGAGCCGACCACCGACTCGGATCTCACCGCTGTCCGGCCGCTCGCGGCCGAACAGCGTGCCGACGATGCTCTCCCGCCCCGAGCCGGTCACCCCGGAGATGCCGACGATCTCTCCGCGGTTAATGCTGAATGAGACATCATCGAGTTGCCCGGATTGCAGGTGGGATACCTCGAACGCGATCTCCGAGCCGACCCGTTCGGTGTGGTCCGCCTCGTCGCGGGCATCCTCGAGTTCGGATCCGACCAGATGCCGGACCAGGTCTGCGCGCGTCAGCTGCTGGCTTGAGCCGTCCACGACGTGGCGGCCGTTGCGCAGGATCGTGACGGTGGCCCCGAGCTGGAAGATCTCGTCGAGACGGTGCGTGACGTAGAGCACCCCGATGCCCTGAGCCGCGACGGTGTGCACCATCTGCAGGACCTGGCGGACCTCGGTCGCCGGCAACGTGGCGGTCGGTTCGTCGAGCGTCAGCAGCTTGATCTGTCCTTCGTCAAGGCCGTCGAGCGTCCGGGCCAGGGCGACGCCGGTCTTCTCCGCTGCCGTCAGCCGACCCACCTTCACGCTCGGGTCGATGTCCAGGCCGATGCGGGCCAGGGTGGCTGCAGCGGCGCGGCGCGCCGCCTTCCCGCGCACGGTCCCCAGGAGCGTCGGGTAGCCGTTGGCCACCGCCAGGTTGTCCAGGACGGTCGCATCGTCCACCAGTCCGAGTTCCTGGTGCACGAACCGCGCACCGACCCGCCGAGACGAGGCGGGATCGCCTGTGTTGAGTGGCGATCCGCCGACGAGGATCCGGGCGCCCGGCTCTGGCTTGTGATAGCCCGAGAGGACCTTGATGAACGTCGACTTGCCCGAGCCGTTGCCGCCGACGAGTGCACGAACCTCCCCGGCCGCGATCGACATCGACAAGTCATCCAGGGCTGCAGTGCCACCGAAAGACTTGCCCACGTTGGCTGCCGAAAGGGCCGGGGGCGGTTCGTTCACGAGAGGAACCTACTATCTCATCATGAGTGGCGGCGATGCCTGAGACTCAGGGGAGTTTCCAGAGCGTCTTGAACTCCTGCTGGTAGTTCGGCGGGAGCGCGTAGTCGAGCAGGTTGGTGCTCTGGATGTTGTTCTTGACGAGCAGCTGGGACGGCGCACCGCCGTCGCCGGGGAGCACGGTCATTCCTTCCGCGGCTCGCGCTATCGAGTCCACGGCCATCCAGCCGAGCAGCACGTTGTTCTGGATCGCGGCCATGGCCTCAGTGCCATTCTGGATAGCTTGCAGATCGCTGGGGTCCGGCTGCGCGCCCGCATAGGTAATACTGGTCAGTCCCGCGGCCTTGAGTGCGGCGGGCAGGCCCGTGGTGAAGGGCAGATACGACGAGATTACGTACTTGATCGACGGGTTCTCACGCAGTTCGGAGACGATCGCCGACACGAGGGTATTGCCGCCAATCTGGGCCAGGGTGGCATTCAGCGTCGTCGTCTTACAGCCTGGGCATTGTGCGTCGAGAACCTCGTTCATGCCGGTCAGCGACTCGGTTAGGACCGGCAGGGCCGGCACGTTCACCTCTAGGGCGTCGCCTTTGCCTGCAGTGCTGGAAATGAACCAGGAACCCATCGACTTACCGGCGTCGGTGAAGTCGCCGATGTTCGCCGGAACGGTCTTCGTCACCGTCACGCCCGGCCCGGCCGCGGTGGGAAGGATGTAAACGCCGGCCTTCTGATAGGCGCTCACCTCGTTGGCCCACACCGACTCCGACGCACCGCTGAAGCTGACGGCGATCGGCTTGTACTGCAGAGCCTGGTTCATCGCGGTGACCAGGGTCGTCGGGTTCTCGTTCGAGTAACTGAGGGTCTTGTAGCTCCAGCCCAGGGCCGCCGCCGCTTCCTGTTCGCCCTGGCCGATCTCCACGCCGCCGGACACGCCGGGGTTGATGTAGATCAGCAGGTGCTTGGCTGGCTTGCTGGCCAGTGGAGTGGTCTGAAAGATGTGCGCCGGGTTCACCTCAGCGGCCGCAGCAGCACTCGTCGCTCCGTTAGCGGCGGCCGGGCTGCTTGTGCTCGGCGTACTTGCCGACGAGCTGCTGGTAGAACCACTGGAGCTACAAGCCGCTAGGGCGGTACCGGCCACGATGGCGGTAGCGACGATACCGATGATCTGGGTCGAAGGACGGTGACGTAGTTGGTGTGTTCGAATGCGCATGCCTTTGCTGACCTCTACTTCGTTGTCGGAGGAGTTATACAGCGGACCAAGTGGAGCGATGGTCCGGATTTGTGAAGAGCACTCGCGATCGGCCGCGCGGGAGGACAGCTGGCGAACGGTGCGATCGCTCGCCAGTCTCCGTCGTCCGTGGCGTCACAGCGTCCCCCCATCCCTCCTCGTCAACGAAAACGCGGGCATCGGAACCGTGGCCGGCACGAGGACGTCCGGATCGGGTAACGCCCCGCGCTGCCGGGTAGCCAAAAGTGTTACCGAGCCCCAGCCAGTTGTCAACACTAGAGTTGACTGGGTCCCAGCGATCGGTCCGTCGAGGCCTCGATCGCGACGGGCAGGTTGCTCATCCGGGGCTGCCCGGTGTAGGGGTCGAAGACGACGTTCACCGGAACGAGACGGTTCGGGCTGCTGCCGCGGAGGCGGACGTCATCAGCGGCCGAGGAGTGCGTTCCGTAGCCAAAGGCCATCGAAACGACTCCGCGGCGCAACGACGGATCGGCCTCGGCAACGGCGTCGATCGCAGCCAGCGAAGATCGGATCCGTACCGTGGTGCCGTTGGTGATGCCGAGCTCGGCCATGTCGTCGGGGTGCAGAAAGGCCGGGTTGTAATAGACGCCGCGATTGGTCGCCTCGAAGTTGCAGGACGTGTTGTAGGTATGGTTATGCCTCCGGCATAGCAAGCGGAAGGGGTAGTCCGCATCCGACTTTCCGATCGATGGCCGGTTACCATGAGCGATCAGCGCGTCGAGCATCTCGGGGTGGCCGACGTCGAGACGTCCGTCTGCCCGGTCGGACGCCGACGCGACGACGGGCAGATCCTCGGTGAAGATCGCTCCTCCGCGCTCGGCCTTCACCCGCGCCAGGGGTATGCGGGCACCGGCCGAAAGGAGCTCGATGAGCTCCTCGGTAGTCGGTTTAGAATCGAGAATGACCGGCGGAACTCGGCGGTTCGCGCCCGCCGCCCGCACCGTCACGCCGTATCCCATCCGCACCATCAGGCCGTAGAAGAACTCCCAGTCCTCAATGAGATCAGATCGCTCCGGCACGGCCGCGAGTGCCGGCGTGTACTGCGCATAGGCGGTGCCGGAACCATATCCGGTCCCCCGGGCGGCCAGTGAATCGAGCATCGATGTGACCGAAGCGGACTCGAGCGGCATCCTGGGCGCGATGACGTAGCGCGCGAGGCGGGACGTCTCGGACATCCAGGGATCGATCTGGACCAGAAGTTCTAGCCGCTTGAGCGCGGCCACCGTCTTATGCTGATCGGGAAAGGCGATCGCCGGATTGCCGGCCCAGCTAATCAGAGCGCGAACGCGATCCTCGTCGTCCGCGAGAATCTCGTCGGCCAGCGCCGATGTGGGCATGCCGGCACGGCTCTCTCGCAGGTTGCGCGTCTTGAGCACCTGCCGCTTGCGCCAGTCGCGCGGTCCGCGCGCTCCGGCCACGTAGCTAACCGGGCCAGGGATCAGCGAAACAGCGTTTTTCACCACCTCCCCCGCGCGCATCCACCGGCCGCACAGTGTCTCGATCACCAGCACCAGATACTCGAGCAGCGTTCCGCTGCCAGCCATGTTCGGACCGGTACCAGCCATGGTGTAACCGCGTGACGCCGTCGTGTAGAGCCGGGCTGCGAGGCGAAGGTCGCGCGGATCGATCCCGGCCGCGACCGCGACCGACTCTGGATCGAATGACCGCACGACCTCCCGAAGTTCGGCGATGTGGTCGACCCAACGGGTAATGAATTCGACATCGTAGAGCCCCTCCTCGACGATCACGTGGATCATTGCGGCGAGAATCGGCACATCGTGCCCCGGAGCCGCCTGCAGGTGCAACGTCGCCTTCTTCGCGACCTCGGATTTGCGCGGATCGATGACGACAAGCGCGCAACCCGCGTCGAGCCGCTCGGCAAGCCAGGTATGCGGAGAGCCAGCCGGAAACCCTGTGTAGGTCACCAACGGGTTGATGCCAATCAGCAGGATGGCCATCGGTTCGTCGAAGCCCTGCGCCGGCGCACCCCACGTACCGAGAAAGGACTGGGCCACCTGCTTGCCGCCCTTGTCCAGCGTGTTGGGATCGAATCTCATCGGTGTGCCGATTGCGTCGAGCAGCGCAGCGTACAGGGGATTTGCGGTTGGGAAGGTCGCACAGGCCATCGTGCCGGAATAGGCGGCCACAGATCGTGGCCCATGCCGCTCGATCAGCACGGTCAGTTCGGCCGCGATCTCGTCCATCGCGTCGCTGATCGGAATGGGGCGCAACGTCCCGTCATCGGCTCGCTTCAGCGAGTGCAGCAACCGGTCGCCGTGACGTAGATAGCCGGACTGCGATCGCCCCTTCACGCAGGTGTAGCCGCGATAGATCGGATTGGCGCGATCTCCCTGTACTCGGACGGCGGCTCCATCTTCGATCGTTACCTTGATCGCGCAATAATTGGTGCAGATCCGGCAGAACGAGTTCTCGATGACGGTCATTGCGAGCATGCGCCTCCGCAAGCTTACGGCTGCGTGGCGCGGCCCGCAGCGGCTGAAAGTGCCCTCGCCGATCCTCACAGATGCTCTAAGCGGAAGTCAACACTAGAGTTGACAACTGATCATCCGCGATACCGTCAGCTGCCTCCCACCGCCCTCGTCCGCGACTAGCGACTTTGGGGCGCTAGCTCACCTGCCCAGCATCTACGTCAAGGTCACGAGCGCCTGACCGCACGTCCGTCAGGACGGGCCAGCTTTGCCGCCGACGTCAGCCGCTGTCTGGAACACTGATCAGATGCCAGGACTGGAGCGACCGTTACCGGACACTGGCGACCTGCTGCGCGAGATCGACTGTGGCCCGATCGCGATCTTCTGGGGATAGCCCGGCCAGGCTGAGGCGTCCACACAGTGCGTACCTACCTGTGCCGTTACCAACCCGGGCCTGCCCGGCACCCTGTTCGCCAGGGTTATGAACAGTTCCGGGATGTCACGGACTGCGCGGGATCATCCCCGTACACCCGCGGCCGTGACCTCGCCGGAGTGGCTCTGGCTGACCTGTCTATGACCCGTCCTGGGACCGTTAGGCCCCACCGGGACCTCTAAATGCTCTTCGCCTTTTTTCGAATCCTGCCTGTGAGCTAGAGCCCAGTTACGGAATCGAACCGTATACCTTCTCCTTAGCATGGATAGTCGTACCTCCGCCTCATCAGGAACTAACCAAGTCGAAGTGACGTTCACCTGCTACTTTATAGTCTCAAGAGTCTCGGAATGCCTCGGAATGTGCGGCCGTTGTCACCACTGATAGTCCCCACCCAGGGTAGACTGTCACCATGGTACACGGCGCAGACGCGGTGAAGACGGCATCTCATTCGAACACCGCGGCGAATGCCGTGACCCCGAACGCCACCGGCACTGCCCGGGGCTATGGCGCGGTGAGCTAACGCTGGAATACACCGACGACGGCACGCGCCGCCGACGGAAGGTCAGCGGCCAGACCAAGGCCGCCGTCGTGGACAAGCTCAGGGAACTGCACAACGCCCTCGACAAGGGGATCGTCCCGAAGACCGGGCATGCCCACTACACCGTCCGGCTGGCCGCCGAGGACTGGCTCGCCGACGGGCTCGACGGCCACTCCCCCAAAACGATCAAGAAGAACCAGAACGTCCTCGAGCCGATCCTGAAAGTCATCGGCGCCCGGAAACTCCGCGAGCTGACCGCAGCCGACGTACGGCAGGCGCTGGCCACCATGGCGGCCAGGTACTCCAGCGCGGCAGTGACCATGGGACACCTCGCGCTCAAGCGCGCCATCCGGCACGCCGAATCCAACGACCTGGTCAGCCGCAACGTCGCGGCCTTGGTCGATACCCCCAAGGGCCAGGACGGCCGGCTGTCCAAGTCTTTGACCCTGGACCAGGCGATTGCGGTGATCACCGCCGCTAAGACGCTGCCGGTGATGGAACTGCACCCCGGCCTCAAAGATGTCCGCCGTCCGGCCGCGCTGATGTACGCCTATATCGTGCTGAGCCTGCTGTGCGGGGTCCGCACCGAGGAAGCCAGGGCCCTGCGCTGGCAGCACGTCGACCTTGACGGCGACCCGGCCGCCAGCCCGCCCGTGCCACCTCATGTGGCCGTGTGACGATCGGTGCGCTTGCACGGCGAGACCAAAACCGAGCGGTCACGCCGGACGCTCGGCCTTCCCCGGCTGGCGGTGGAGGCGCTCCGCGGAATCCTGGACAGCCAGGCTGATGACCGGGTCCTGGCCGGTGAACGATGGCAGGACACCGGGCTGGTGTTCACGACTCATCTCGGCACCGCGCTGGACGCGGGGAACATCCGGAAGATGTTCAAACGAGTCTGCACCGCGGCGGCGATCGGGAACGACTGGACGCCGCGCGAGCTCCGGACCTCGTTCGTCAGCCTGATGAGCCACTATGGCGTCAGCATCGAGGAGATCGCCCGGCTGGTCGGACACGCCTCCACCCGGACAACCGAGGTCGTCTACCGGCGGGAACTGCGACCGGTGATCACGACAGGCGCGGAGAGATCATGGACGAGGTCTTCGGGGAAGCTAGCCGTTCGTAGCAACCCGAAAGCCGGTAAGAACTGCACGAGCCAGTCGCGGCCCCGTTGGCCCGACCGAACTCACTCTCCTCGCCTAACCGGTGATGGCCATCAAGTCGATGCAGTGGAGCCATCACGCAATGTGGCAATTCAGCGATGGCCGCCGATTCAGATCGCAAGCCGGGCCGGAAGCACTATCCACAGTCCCCCTGCCGATTCTGGCGCCCTGATGCCGAACGTGATGGCATCGCCGACCAAGCGCAGATTATTCACTCTGATACTTCTCCTTCGCAGGTTGCCTCTTGTACCACTCGCCACTGTGGTCTCTGCCGTTACCTGGAACTGTGAACACTGGGCCGGGTGTGATTGCGAGAAGCCTCACGTGCAACGGGGCTTCACTTCGATTTGTGGCCTGAATCTGCCGCAATCAGATTCGGGGCTGGTCAAGCAGGAGAGGAGCAGGATCATGCGGCGGCTCGTAGAACACGGTGTCCCGGTGGTCCTGGTCGCTGCACATGCCGCACCACAGGGTCACGTGACCCCATGCCCCGGCCGTGCCCGGCATTTTCTTGTGCAGGGCCGCAGATGCACGGCATCCACGAGATTTTCTGCGGCTTACCGCGAGCAAGAGAATGCCCGAACGGGCAACGCTCAGGCTTGCGGGCAAACAGTGGAGCAGACATCTGAAGCCCATGCCCTGAGCTGCCGCTTCCAATCACAGGACAGTACCCGCGTCTCAGCTGATACTGCTTTTCCAACCGCGACACGCTCGATTCGGCTGAACGTCGGAGCCAGGACGACAGTCGGCCAGATCAGCTGCCTGCCCCATCGTCACGGGCTGTTCGCCGGTCCCGTTTTCCCCCGCCGCGGGCACACCTGCTCGCTCGGCATTGATTATGTGCGCTAGAGCGTTCAGGGCCTCGTTGGAGCCCTTGACTCCGCCGCCACGCAACGCTCGTCGTGATACCGGCTTCCCCGCTGCGGCAAGCCTCCGGGCGACAATGCGGGCCCGCTCCAACTGCGGCTGCGCGGGCCGCGGGCCGGACCCTATGATCCCAGGGCCGTCCCGTGGTCCCGGCCCGGGAACATTCTGGTCCCGCCTCGCGGACCGGTCCCGGTCAGCCTCCGGTCGTCTGCGGTCTGGTCCGTCCTGGTCCTTCGAGGACCAGGACAGGGACCGCAGGACGGCTGGTGGCCCGGTCCGGCTGTCCGGCGTATCGGTAGCCTCGGCGTCGGCATCGGCATCGGCATCGGCGCGCAGCATGTGCGCTAGCACGGTCCCCATGGCTCTCTCGCATGTCCAGGACTGTTGCAGTCAGGTGATGAACCAACACGGAATGTGGGCCCCGCTTGCTGCATCTACCATGTTGTGGTGGCACTAGCCGGATCCATTACGGTGGCCCTGGCACCTTGGCTATGCGAGGTTGATTCGGTGACGCCGCTGGGCGGGGGCTGGAATTCCAGTACCTGGCTTGTCACGGCGGGCGACGGGCGGTACGTGGCAAAGCTCGTAGACCATCTGGATGCACAGGGACTGGGTGCCGGCCTGAGTGCGGCAGAGTTCGCTGCCGCACGGGGGCTGGCCTGCGGCGTCCCTGTGCGCACCCGTGGCGGCGCGCTCACCATAACTTTTGCCGACGGTGAACTGGCACTGCTGCGGTATGCGCCCGGGATTCCGCCAGACCTGTCCGCGCCGGACCAGGTCCGGCGGGCGGGACAGGTGCTTGCCCGGGCTCACAAGATCCTGCGCGACTACCCTGCCGGTGACGAGCCGCGTTACCGGTGGCCATGGGAGTGGGTGACCAGGTGCCTGGACACTGTTGCCATGCCGGCGGAGCTCAACTCGGCAGCGCGCCGCGCTTGGCAGGAGGTCGTGGCCGCAGTCGGCGACAACCATCTGACGATCTCGCTGATCCACTCCGACCCCGGCCCGGATAGCTTCCTGCTCGGCGACGCCGTCGCTCGGCATGACGCGCTGATCGACTGGGCGACCCCACTGCGCGGGCCGCTGCTGTATGACCTGGCCAGCTTCGCGGTGCTCACCCGGCCCGCTGGCCCTCATGCCGCGCGGTGGATCACCGAGGGCTATGCGGAGGAGATGCCGGAGATCGGCCCGGAGCTTGCCCACCTGGGAGGCCTGGTCCAGGCACGCTGGATTGCTCAGGCGATCTACTTCGCCTCGCGCATCGAGCGCGGCATCAACCGGGGGCACGGCGGACCGCGTGCCAACGAAGAAGGCCTGGCCACCGCCTATGCGGCGCTGACTGCCGGGCCGCCGCCTAGGTTGACCAGCCTCGGCCGGCCCGCTTGATCAGGGGCCGGGCGGTCTCATGGTGCGCAGGTTGAAAGTGCAGCCTGAACGGCAGGAAGAGTCTGCCGTGCTGCGTGCACGGCTCGGGGATGTGTACTGGGTTGGCGGCGGGAGCGGTGCTGGCAAGTCGACCATTGCCCGCCGCCTGGCTGCTCAGCATGGCCTGCGCTTGTACGCGACCGACGCGGCGATGGCAGAGCACGACGCGCGCATTACACTGCGCGATGCCCCGTTCCTGAGCGAGTTCAAGCGCATGAGCATGGACGAGCGCTGGGTGAACCGCTCGCCGCAGGACATGCTTGAGACCTTCCACTGGTTCCGGGGCGAGGGGTTCGGCTTGATCGTCGAGGATCTGCTGAGCCTCCCGGCCGGACCCGCCGTGATCGCCGAAGGGTTCCGGCTGTTGCCAAGTCTTGTGAGACCGCTGCTCACCAGGCCGGATCACGCCGTGTGGCTGCTGCCGACACTGGACTTCCGGCGGGCCGCGTTCACCAGCCGGGGGTCGCTGTGGCAGATCGCCCGCAAGACCGGCAACCCGGAAAAGGCTCTGCACAACCTGCTGGAACGCGACCGGATGTTCACCGACCGCCTGCGCTCTGAGGCCCGCTGCCTGGGCCTGCCCGTCATCGACATCGGCACCGCGATGACCGAGGACGCCTTGGCCGCACGGGTCACCGAGGTGTTCGGACTGTGAGCCCGGATGCCTGACCAATGGTTACCGCACCTGCGGGTGCCTGGTAAGCGGGATGATGCTCCCCTGGCTGGCCGATTGCTGGCGTAGCCGCGACAGCTCGGTGGTCAGCTCGTGGATCACCTGGGCGTAGACCTGGACGCGCTCGCTGAGTTCGGCTTTGCCGGCGCGGAGCCGCCGGCAGGCGTCTTCGAGGTCGGTGACGCGGGCGTGGAGGTTCTGGAATGCTGCGGGGACGCCGTTGCTGGCGGTGCGGCGGCGTTCGAACTCGGCTTTGAGGTCGGGGTGCTTGTGGGTGAGGACCCAGCGTTTCACACCGGCTTCGGCGGCTAGCTGGAGGACGGACAGGGCTCCGGTGGAGACGGCCGGGGTGCCGTTGAGGAGCCGGTCCATGGCTGCTTTGATGGCGTCGCGTTCGGCGGCGCGGCCGGCGGCCTCGATGGCCTTCTGGTTCGCCTCGGAGATCATGCCCGCGTCCGCGATGACCGTGACATCAGGCAAGCTGTGGGCGGCCATGAACTTCTCGATGACCGGGAGCATCGTCTTGGTCTCGGCCCGGTTCCCCTCGAACGCGGAGACCATCAGCGGGAACCCGTCCTGCCCCGTGAGCAAGCCGATCGTGATCTGAGGCTCCAGACGCCGCTCCTTGGAGAACCCGGGCTCGCGGAAACCGTCGCCCCGATCGGTCTCGAAGTACAGAGTGGACACGTCGTAGAGCACCAGGCTGGCCGGCCCCAGCCTCGCGTGCGCGGCGCAAGCCGCCGACAGCCGCTGCCGCCACGCCTCCTCTGCTTACGCCGGCAGGCGGCGCTCGATAGTGCGGTAAGAGGCTGGCGTGACGCCCGCCTCCTCCAGAACCCTGATGCTGTCAAGCTTGCTGACAGGCTCGATGATCCGGGCCAGCACCAGGTCGCGGAACACCTCGTCCCCGCCGGCCGCATCCTCGAGCCCGAGCACCTGGTAGGCGCGATCCAGCGCGTCGAGCAGGCAGCCCATCCGGGAGGAGGTGATCGGCAGGGGGCCGCCTCCCGCTGGCTCAAGCCCGAGGTCGAGCTCCGCCTGCCCCGCAGCGATCCGCTGACGCGCTGCAGCCTTCAGCGTCTCCAGTCCGGCCTCGTCGTGCGCCGATCCGAGGTGCTCGATCTCCCGCGAGCCGCGCTGCGACGACCACACGATCTGCACCGCCGTCGCGCCCGATTTCGTCTTCACCGTCCGCACATACGGCACCAGCCCACTCTAAGGGCCACCGTTAGTGCGTAAGTTCAGCTCGCACGAACAACAAACCAGCAGCTCACAGCCCCGCGTCATCGCTGGCCGCCGAATCTTGTCCTAAGTCAGGGCGATGGCCTGGCGGTTGCGTCGGTCGTAGGAGCCGGGCAGGGTTTTCGCCGTATCGCTGGACTTCGCGGATGTGGGCTTCGCGTTCGTCGCCGTGGGCGGCGATGGCGAACAGGGCGGTGGTGGTATCCAGGATGAGCTGACGGTCTGGCTGTCGGGGTTCCGCTGGGCTAGGGCGATGATGCGGGGGCCGTCGGTCTCTGGCCAGGCCTGCATCCCAGCGGCACAGGCGCCCGTGTTTGGCCTGTGCGACACCGGCAGCGGCGGGATGGCCGCCCTCTACCTCGATAGCTTCGAGCGTATATGGGTAGGTGCTGCGCCGCTTGCATAGCATCGCCAACCGGCGCGTAAGACTGCCTAACATGTCGTTGGCGCACCCCGTCTTGCCAGCATAAACATCGCCAGGCTCACCTTTATCAACGTCGAAACTCGTCGAGCAACCCGACGAGAACACTCAGCATGAAGCTGCCTGAAGATCTTGATCATTATTTAGGCATTTGGCATTTGAACTTATCCCGTTTCCACACGAGCTGGGTTGCCGGCCTGGGTGTAGAGAAATTTCTCTTCCTCGCGCTTTCTCCCGCCTCTATGATCAGGGGTGCCAGGCTCACGGGAGTGAGCCGCATGTGGGGGTAGGAGATGGATGATCACCCGGCGATCCTCGCCGTTCAGGTCGCGGTCGGGCCCGACGACGACGCTGAGGATGTTGCCGAGGCGATGTTGCAGCTTCGCCGGGAGCTCCTCGACCTGGACGTTGACGCGGCCGAGGCGCCAGGGGCGGGCGAGCCGCCGCCGGGAGCCAGGGCGGTAGATGCGGCGGCGCTTGGGGCCCTGGTGGTCAACATCGCCGATTCGCAGCTGCTCGCCGCTGTGGTGGCCGCGGTCCGGTCGTGGCTGGTGGGCTCTTCCCGGCGCAGCATCAAGCTGGAGCTGGGCGGTGACGCTCTGGAGCTGACCGGGGTGTCCTCCAGGGAGCAGCGTCGGCTGACCGACGAGTGGCTGGCCCGGCATACGGCCGGCGAGTGACCGGTGGAAGGGACTCGCAGCGCGCTGATCGTCGCCAGCGACGATTACGCCGACCCGGGACTGCGGCGGCTCCGGGCGCCGGCCAGCGACGCCAGGGCGCTGGAGGCGGTGCTGCGGGATCCGGACATCGGCGGTTTCGAGGTGCGCACGCTGCTGAACGAGCCCGCGCATGTGGTCAACCTGGCCGTAGAAGAGTTTTTCTCTGACCGTCGGCCTGGCGATCTTCTGCTGGTGCACTTTTCCGGTCACGGGATCAAGGACCAGGACGGTGAGCTCTATTTCGCGGCGCCGAACACTCTGCTGGGTCGGCTGGGCGCGACCGCGGTTCCGGCCGAGTTCGTCAGCCGACGGATGACCCGCAGCCGCTCGCGGCGGGTGGTGCTGTTGCTGGATTGCTGTTATGCGGGCGCGTTCGAGCGGGGCCTGGTGGCCCGGGCGAGCACCGAGTTGGGGATCGAGCAGCAATTCGGCGGCCGCGGCCGGGCAGTGATCACCGCGTCCAGCGCGATGGAGTACGCCTTCGAGGCAGGCGAGCTGGCCGACGACCGCGAGGTACCGCCATCAGTGTTCACTAGCGCCTTGGTGCAGGGCCTGGCGACCGGGGAGGCTGACAGGGACCAGGACGGCCTGATCGGGCTGGACGAGCTATATGAGTATGTCTACGACGAGGTGCGGGCGGCCACCCCGAACCAGACGCCCGGTAAGTGGACCTTCGGGATGGAGGGCGGGCTGTACATTGCTCGCCGCAGCCGCCCGGTCACCACGCCCGCTGCGCTGCCGCCCGAGCTCCAGGAGGCGATGGAGAGCACGCTGGCCGGGATCCGGGGAGGGGCGGTCCAGGAGCTGGCGGGGATTCTGCGCGGAAGGCATGCGGGGCTGGCGCTGGCCGCCCGGCTGGCCCTGGAACGGCTCACCGAGGACGACAGCCGCGCCGTGGCCGCCGCCGCTACCGCCACGCTCGGCGTCCACCCGCCGGAGCCTCCCCAACCTCCCCAACCTCGCCGACCAGAGCTTGCACTGTCAGCCACGGCCATCGACCTGGGACACCTCCCCCAGCATGGCCAGTCCCCCGAACATCGGGTCCGGATCGGCAACTCGGGTGGCGGAGACCTCAACGCGCGGGCGTCTACCTCGGCGAGCTGGCTCAAGCTCCGTCAGATCGGTGACGAACTCGTGATCGCCGCAGCCAGCAGCACGGCCGGGCAGTACGAGGGTACCGTCACTGTCGACAGCGACGGCGGAACCGCCACCATCCGCGTGCATGCCCGGGTCGATCCTTTCCCATTGCCAGCCACCGAGGCTGAGGTGGCCAGCCAGCCTGAGCCAGTGCCGGAAAAACCCGCGACCACCTGGCCTCGCCCGCAGCAGGATCCGGCCCTAACTATGGCCTCATCGGCGCCCGCAGGTGCGCCTCCGCCGGTCACGGAAACCGCACACTCACTGGCGAACCCGGCGGCCTCCACGGACGTCGGAATGCTGCCGAGCGTGGATCGCCGCCCTACGCAACGCCTGCGGTTGCCGACTAGGACCATGCGGATCGGCCGCGCTTCCGACAACGACCTTGTTCTTGCAGATGACCTTGAGGCCTCCCCCAGTCACGCCGAATTGCGCAGGTCGCCCACGGGAGACTATGAGATCGTCGACCTCAGCAGTAACAATGGCACTTTTGTTAACGGCAAGCGAGTATCCCGGGCCATGCTAAGCGAGCATGACATCGTCAGCGTTGGCCGTTCTACTTTCCGCCTCGCGGAAGGCGAGCTGCGGCAGTTCGTCGACGAGGGGGAAGTCAGCCTCACCGCGCAGGATCTAGTCGTGCGGGATTCCGACGGCAAGGTGCTGCTCGACCACGTGAGCTTCCCGATTCCTGAGAAGTGCATGCTCGGGGTCATCGGGTCGAGCGGTTCAGGCAAATCGACGCTGCTCGACGCACTGACCGGAATGCGCCCGGCGGACACGGGCACCGTGGTCTATGACAACCGGGACCTCTACCAGCACTACGCCGAGCTGAGGCACCGCATCGGCATTGTCCCGCAGGAAAACGCCTTGAACACCCAACTGCCCGTCCGCCGCGCACTGCAGTACTCGGCCGGGCTCCGCTTCCCCGCTGACACAAAGCGCAGCGAACGGGACGCCCGGGTCGATGAGGTGATTAGCGAGCTTGGCCTGACCAAGCATGCGAATACACGCGCCGACCGCCTTTCCGGCGGGCAGCTCAAGCGAGCCAACGTGGCGCAGGGGCTGCTGACCAATCCGTCGCTCCTAATCCTTGACGAGCCGACCTCAGGCCTCGACCCGGGCCTGGACAAGTCGGTCATGGAGCAGATGCGGGACCTGGCCCACGACGGCCGGACGGTCATCGTCTTCACGACCAATATCGCGAACCTTGACAAATGCGACCGCCTGCTCGTCCTGGTCCCGGGCGGCAGGGTTGCGTTCTACGGGCCGCCCGACGAGGGGCTCGCATACTTCGGCCTACCCGGCTGGGCCGAGGTGTTCCAGGCCTTCGAGGCCTACCCGGATCGCGACTGGGCCGCCGAGTTCGCCGCCTCGCCCGCATACGCGCAGTACATGACAGGACCGCGTTGGAGGCCGGCCTATAGGCCCGGCGAGCAGCGGCAGCCGCCGCCCGACCCGCCGCGGCGGGTCGGTGCGCCGCGCCAGATGACCACACTGACCCGCCGGAACTTGCGGTTGATGGCGACGGACCGCGGCTACCTGATCTTCACGGGACTGCTGCCCGTCGTCCTCGGTGTGCTGATTTATTTCGTGGGGTCG
>Ga0302177_10000450_pt1 | contig 32215 bp, 38 predicted proteins | sample I_Palsa_E1_2_FD_198780 | JGI IMG/M metagenome (GOLD analysis project Ga0302177, IMG submission 198780) | Peat permafrost microbial communities from Stordalen Mire near Abisko, Sweden - I_Palsa_E1_2 | ecosystem: Environmental > Terrestrial > Soil > Palsa > Peat permafrost | place: Sweden... | reverse complement strand
ACCACTCCCACGAGTTCTCGGCGCTCGATCACATTCCGGTATTCCTGCGCTGCCATTACTCCAGCATGCGCAAGATTTGCCCATCCGCCGAAGGCGATCAGGCTGCGGTTCGCCGCTGGGTCACGCACCGCCAGCAGCAGGAAAATTCCGAGTGTGACATAGATGCTCATTATCATTGGCACCGCAGGCTCTCGCGAGAAGAACATTGTCAGCGGAATCGCTCCCGCCGTAAACAACAATCCCACCACGACCAACACAGTCTTCAGCGCACGTTCTCGAAGCATCGCAGCCTCCTCTGGTTTTGTCGCCAGCAACATGATAGCCCCAATGGCTATTGCACCTTCGCGTACTCGGCTCTTGGCTTTCTTCAGCATGGGAATGTCGGGGTCGGCGTCTTCGTCGTGTCGCATCGATAGGTCAATGAGCACAGGCGCCTTTCTTTACTCCGTATTTCGCGATTATTCCCAAACAAACCGGACTGCAGAGACCGGACTGCTCGGCAGCGAAGGCGGTCACTGTCCTAAGCTTTTCTCTGGAGGGCACATTCGCAGTCCGGTTTCTAGTAGGGCATTAGGCGAATGCAATGCGATCAGAAGCTGGGAATTCGGCCATGCGAGTTGACTCTTGTCGGCATTTTGAGGTGTGGTTTCCGGATACCTTCCGGTTGGCCGGCCAATCCGAAGTTGGACCGATCAGTCATTAGAAGCGCGTTTATGAGGACTCAACTCATCTCCTGTCGCTTGCCAAAAGCCGATAGCGCTCTATTACGGTCGTCGCTCTTTCACCACCTGTGCTGTTTCGTCTCTTCTTCGTCAGGTGAGCGTCGGCGAGGGAGTCCCTTTGCCGAGGCCTCGGATCCAACTGGTTCACGGAACGGTTCCACAGAAATGCGCTCGTAACACACTTCCAGCACGGTCAGGTATTCTGTACCGCCCGGCAATTGAAGGACTACGCTGTCACCCGCTGCCGACTTCATCAACGCGCGCCCCAGAGGTGATACCCAACTGATGTGGTTGCGGTTGAGATCGATTTCGTCGGTGCCCACGATGCTCACCACTCGCGATACTCCCGCGGCATTGGCATAGCGCACGGTCGCTCCGAAGAATGCCTTCGTCGCCGCCTGCCCCGTTCTCCGAGCTTCCGGGTCCACCACTTCCGCGGCTTCGATTCGCTTCGTGAGAAAGCGAATCCGCCCGTCGATCTGCCGCAGCCGCCGCTTGCCGTACTGATAGTCGGCGTTTTCACTGCGATCGCCGTTGCCGGCAGCCCACGCCACCACCTCCGTCACGGCCGGGCGTTCCCTGGTGAGCAGAAACCGGTGCTCATCTTTGAGGCGCTGCAGCCCGCTCCGGGTTATGTAGTTCTTGACATGCGTCGCGGGCTCGTCCGCTTTCGGTTTTCTCGTAAACCCTTTTCGCATCTCGTAGTCTTTCCAGCGCGAATCCAGTGGGTGCACCCATGAACGCGGATGAACGCAGATAAAAACACCGTAGGTTATCCGAGTTTATGGAAGTTCATCTGCGGCCCTAGCTGATTTTTTCACATCTTGCAGTCCTAAACGATCCTATCCATAATCTCGGACAAGTGCCGGCGAAGGCGTGTTTGGGAGATCAGCGCTGAAGCCGGCTTGTGTGAATCGATTCCAGAAACTCCTCGATCACGGGCAAGCGGAAAGTAACCCCACAAAAGAAGAATTGCCGACTAATTGGGAGTAGGCCCATCTATCACCACAAGCGCGTTTATGAGTGGCTATACTAGCGTTGGCCAAACATGAGGAGCCAAAAGGAGTGCCGAACCTATCCTAGGCTCGTGCAGAACCAGGTAGAACATTCCCGCCCCCGCCAGACCGAGCATGAGGCTCGGTGTTTCACCTTCGTGTGTCCCGCAGGGCCACGCATGACCCGGGTGCCCGAAGCGCTCGATCCCCGCCCACGCCACCTCCATGGCGAGGTCACGCCACTTCGCGCCTGACGAGCCGAGGATGCGATACCCCTTCTCCAGGATCTCGGCGTTGCCTGCCAGCCCATGGCAGAGCGAGTATGAAGCTGCCCCGGCCCGAAGAGCCGCCTCGGTGTGGACAAATGTGGTTTCAAGGGCGACCTCCGCCTCCTGCTTCAGCACTGGAAGTCGAGTAAGCTCGTACGCTCGGAGTCGTGCCAGGGCGATCCCGGCGGCTCCGTGGCACCACGCAACAGGAAAGGACCGCGACCCGGAACTCCCCACAACCGCTCCGGGACGAGTTCGTAAATCGGGCCAGTTCCGCATTCCAGCATCGAAGAGGGAGCGTTCGTACGAGAACGCTTGCTCGGCGATCCTTGCGAGTTCCGCCTGCCCGGTGGCTTTCGCAACTTCGAGGAGAGCACAAGCCGCGCCGGAGGCGCCATGCGAGAACCCTGTAAGGTTGCCTGCGGCTGTTCCGGGCACGGCGGCCCATGATACTTCGCTCCCGGAGACCCCCGATCGTTCGGCAGCTTCCGCGAGTTCCCATGCCAATCGAAGCGCTTCCTCGCCGAAACGCGGCATGGCCAGTTTCGCACTCAGCCAGAGCAGCCCATACACGGATCCGGCGCGGCCCGAGATGATGTCAAATTCTCCGCGAGCCATCGGACGAGTATTCCCCGCGGGCAATTGCGCTGCCGCTTCGAGGTACTGCGTTTCGCCCACAGCGGCACCGACCCTGGCGGCTGCCACCGCGATCCCGAGCCGGCCCAAGTAGAGGGAACGGTCGAGTTTCACCGCTAACTCAGGCGCGCGGGCCAAGGCGTGAGCGATTGCGCCTTTTGCCGTCCGGCGGAACAGTTCGTCGCCGGTGATAGCCGCAAGTTCGGCGAGGAAGAGCGCAACCCCACTGGTGCCTTCGTACAGATCGGGACCGAGGGTGGTGTAGTTCAACGCGGTTTCGAGTCCGCGGCCCTCGTCGAGCGAAGCTCCTACCCAGGTGCAGCGATTCTCGTGCCAGATTGCCTTCCCGGCGATTCGTCGCCCGAGAAGCACAGCCGCCTCGAGATATACGACACCTTCGCGACTGGGCGATCGCGCCATACCATCCAACGGAGTCGCCGGCATCAAAAGTGATACCCGTCGGGCGAGCTGGGATTCAGGTAAGGCATAGCGGTGCTGATTCCATTCTCGGCGAACACTTGCTCAATAACCCTCAGCTGATCGGTTGTTGAGGTGACAGACCGCACATGAATTCTTACGATCGCCTCCGCTAGGAGCCGACAGCGATCCATCCCGAAGCTGTCCTCGGACACGGCCGGTTCTTCAGCTAGTCCTAGACCCGGCGCAAGAGCCTTGGTAAAGACAGGCGTCGCCTTCTTGAGCCTGGCGCCGAGATCGACCAGGATTCGGCGGACGTGGGGGAGGACTTGCTCGTAGTCCGTACGTCGGTCCTCAAGTTGCAATCCTTCTTACAGTCCGGCAGGGCGGTCATGGACGAACTCACCCTTACAGAAGACGCTCCGGCACGGACGCAGCAGATCATGGCCGGAGCTGCGAAGCAATTCGACCAGTTAAGTTCCGGCGCGCCCGCCGTCGTGAAGGACCTCGTGAGAAAGGTAGTGCAGCGTGTGGTGGTTCATGCGGATCGAATCGAAGTTGAAGTCGGCAAGCAGAAACTGCGTGCCACACTTACAGCAGACCCGCACACTTCCTCAGCGTGCGCCGCGACCCACCAACTGGAGCAAGGTTCGAGTGATGTCATCAGCCTCGATATCGAGGCGCGGGTCAAACGTTGTGGCGGGGAGATGAGATTGGTCTTTCCTCCCAATCATCCTGGGCCGACGCAGGCGCCCGCTTCATCACTGTTGAAGGCGCTGGCACGCGGACGCCAATGGTACGAATGGATCGTGGCTGGGGAAGTTTCCGGACGAAGGTCAATTGCCCAAAGGCTCGGTCTCAACGAGCGACACGTAGGCCGGGTTCTGGAGTGCGCTTTTCTCGCTCCGGACATTGTGGAAGCGATCCTCGATGGGCGCCAGCCGCCTGATCTGACCTTCAAGAAACTGACCCACGGCTTGCCGCTCAGTTGGATCGAGCAACGAAAGCAGCTCGGGTTTCCGTCACTGCACTCACGGCAATAACACCATGCAGCTAGCCCATGCGCGCGCTGTGTTTACTGCGTAATGCCGAAAGTTGAGGTCCACACAATGGATAAACGTCGAGTTGAGAAGAGAAAAACTGGCCGCAAGCAATATCCGGGTGTTAATGGGAAAGTTGTGGATCGTGTGGAACACAAATTCGAGGAAGGCTTGCTTTTCATAGACATTCGATTTGCTGACCAGACGGCACTCTGTTGGAGCATCGGCACAGCGATCGTGATCCAAGAAGCCCATCTGAGCGATTGGAAAACCGGCGACTTTAAACTAGTCAAACGTCTCGTGCAGAACGAAAGCGGTCGGGAGTGATTTTGTGGGGGGCGCGAGTCTCCACGACGACTTGCAAGCGGTTTTCTTCTTCCCCACATAGCCTCCGGCGGCCTTTGCGGGCCGCAATATGTCTCTCCATGCTCTGCGCAAAACTCCCTGCAACAAAATTCCCTGATCAGACAAATAAATTCCCTGATAGCTCCCTGTTACGTCCTGATAATTCCCTGTTCCGATTTACGCCTGCAGAGGCTACTTCTCCTGCCAAATGTGTAACTTAGCGAGAAAGAGTGGGGTTTTAGAGAGCAAAATTGCGCAAATTCCCTGTATTTTTCCCTGTTAGCAGGGAATTTGACCGGAGAAAGGTTAGCGCCAGACTGCGCGCTCCGCCAGTTCCTACAATCCCAACCCGGTCAAATTTTTTGGAACATGAATCATCTGCGGCGTGCTTCAGCGCTTCGCGGGCTATCCAGAAACGCGCTAATGGGAAGCGCCGAACTCTGAATAATCATGTCGAACCGGGCAGGCTCTTCTCCAGGCACATAGAGTCTAAGCCATTCGAACTTCACCATGCCGCCACCGGTGCCGGCAATTGTTGATATTGTCCGGCGAAATTGTACTGCGAAATTGTACTCGCCTAGAGTTCGACTCAAGAACCGGCAAGGGTTCCCCGTTCAGGATGCAGCGCTTCTCGGCTTTCCGCCGCGCCACCCAAGTGCCGGTAAGGCGAGCGAATAAAGTGGGTTTCGTCCACTTCAGCGATGGCGGGAAGCCTCACGCGCTCCCAGTGTTCTTGCCGCCGCGGAAGTGGCCGGAGACGACAGCCGCTGTCTCACCATGTTTTCGATCTGCGACCAGAGGCTTGGATCGCACTCGCTCTGCATGTGGCCAGGAGTAAAGACGCGGTCCCACCACGAAGCCTCCGGGCACTCGACCGGGGTCTTCCTATAGTCCACCCGGTAATTCCCGAGAATTTGAGTCTTCGAAGGATCGGCGGCGGTGATCTGCGCCTCACCGTGGATGAGGCCATGCGGCTGATAGAAGTTCACGGCTGCGGCGACGTTATCGGGAATGATGGAATCGTTCTGCCAGACTTTCGCGACGCTATCCACCTGTACCGTCAGCAAAACCGGGACGCCTTCCCGTCGCAGATCGCGCGCCAGCAACACTGCCGCGGACGCTCCCCAGCTATGCCCAAAGAGAATAATACGGGCCCGGGCCTTTTCTTGAGTCGACAGAATGCCATCATGGTTCGTGTCCAGCAGTCCCACCACGGCGTCATAAGCTCGCTTCCTGCGCCGGTTCTCGAAAATCCGGACGTACGTGTCTTTGGAAGCCGTTTGCCGGATTTGCTGCGCGAGTTGAACCGGGCCGTGGTGCGGGTTGTCGTGGTTGACGAAACCGCCTACAAACCCGATCACGATGTTGGAAAAAGGAGGCTCCGGCGGAAGCAATGCCGCCTCCACTGGTCGCGCGAGCGCAGGCACGGCCATGCAGAGCATTGCCAGCGTGACGACCAGAGCGCTAAATCGAGCGAACCGGCTCATGCGGATTCCTACTTTCCGTAAGATGATTCGTTCCGCCCGTGAGATGCCGCAAAACGGACGGCTCACTCTCTGATCATTGATCCGCCGATCATTGATCCGCCAATCATTGACTCATCGTTCTCGGGATACTATCGGCGGTCGGTCAAATGCCTTGAATGGAGCGGTTCTTGGCCCGTTCGACCCGCGGGACAGTCTACACCCGTTTGTCAAATTCCAGCCGAGCCTTTAGTCTCCAGTCGACGTTTTTCTTCCGGAGACAAATATGCTTCCCACCATGATGTACCGCAGGGGTTGGTCAGCCGCCTTGCGAACGCCGACGCGGGGCGTGATTTGTATCTTCCTTGGCCGAAAACCGTCGTCTCCAATCCACAGCCCGGAAGCGGAGGAGGTAAGATCGCGGCCGTTATCGCGGGCGCGCGTGATGCCGAAAGCTTCCGCCAGGCGTCCCGGACCGCTGGTGAGCAGCGGAAGGTCGGAAAAGAATTGCGCCTCGATTTTGCGCGCTCGCGCCATTTCCTTGATCCCCCAAATTGGGTCGAGAGCGCGGATCAGCACCGACCCGGCCTTCCCTTCGCGTTCGCAGGATACATTCAGGCAGTAGTGATTGCCGTATATGAAATAAACATAGGCGTGGCCGGGCGGCCCGAACAGGACCGAGGTGCGGGCGGTGTTGCCGGCGGCGGCGTGGGCCGCGGGATCGTTTTCTCCGAGGTAAGCCTCGACCTCGACGATGCGCGCTGCCAGCAGCGGACCATCTCGGTTACGCATCAGCACTTTCCCGAGAAGTTCGCGAGCCACGCGCCGCGGACTGCGGGCGAAGAAGGCGCGATCGAGAGCGGGGATGGGCGAGGCCTCCGCCACGGCCTCTATGCCGCTCCCTTCGCCGATTCCTTCAAGTAAGCCAGCACCTGCTCCGCGTGGCCTTCCGGCTTCACTTTCGGGAAGATGTGCTGGATTTTGCCGTCCGGCCCAATGATGAACGTGGTCCGTACGATGCCCATCACCTTCTTCCCGTACATGTTCTTTTCCTTCAGCACGTCGAACGCGATGGCGACTTTCTTATCGGCGTCGGCCAGCAGCGAGAAGGGCAGCTTGAATTTATCCTGAAACCTCTTCTGCGCCTTGGGCGTATCGGGCGAGATGCCAAGTAACACGGAGCCGGTTTTCTGCATCTGCTTGTAAGTGTCGCGAAACTCGCAGGCCTCCACCGTGCATCCCGGAGTGTCCGCGCGCGGATAGAAATACAGCACCACCACTTTGCCCCGCAGGCCTTTCAGCGAGACTTCTTTTCCATTCTCGTCCTGCAAAGTAAACTCGGGGGCCTTATCATTGATGTTGATACTCATGAGCCTCTCGTTTCCAAAGAAGTTAGCGTTGAAGGCGGCGTCTGTAGTTTCAGGATCGGCTGGGCCGATGCGCGGACAGATTATCTCCCGAAAGTTCTTATACCGCAGATTGGGGTCAGCCGTCATCGTCATTCTGGCATTCTTCGCGGCAGCCGCTTCGCGAAGCCTGGCGCAGGGCGACAAGCCGCAGCTCCATCGACGGGAAAACACGCCGCCAGAAGAGAAGCCTCCGGAAAAGAAGAAAAAAACGGGTAAAGATCCACGCGCGGTGGGCCTTTTGCAGCTCACGAGCAACGGCAAGGCGACGCTGATTCCCATCGCGATTCTGATCGATGGCAAGTACTACGATGCCAGCGTCTACAAGGCGGACCCGGTTCCGATGGCGCTGGATTCGGGAACCGTCTACGAGGCCGAGCAAGCGGGCGAGTCGCAGGGACTGTTCACCATCAATGGAGTGTTGCGCAGCAAGAGTCTAGGCAGCCCAAATCCATGGGTAGCAACCGGTTCTTACCTGCCGCGTGGAACCGAAGGTCCGAAGACTACACGCAAAGCGGAAGACGTGCCTGTGGGGCTGGACGACAGCGCAGGCGATAGCGGCGATGGGCCGCCGCGGCTCATCCGGCGAGACAGAGCAAAACCAGCCGAAGACTCTAAACCGAATTCTGCTTCTCCCACCCCCACGGCATCAGGATCGCCAGAGAAGCCGAGCACGACCGCACCGGCTCCTTCGGCGACCGGTTCCTCGACCGGCGGATCTTCCGGCCAAACCGCGGCCAAGCCCGCAGCTGCTCCGGCTTCCGACAAGCCTTCAGATCAAAGCGCCAAAGAACAGACTCCTGTCGCTGCGGCGCCAGCGCCCCAAACAACTTCGGGGCAAGCCTCTGCGGAACAATCGCCGACCAGTCAAGGGTCACAAGCCCAGGCGTCACTCGGTCAAACCCAAGGTCAAAGCCCAGAAAACTACTACCGCCCTACGCTTCGCCGGGGCAAGCCCTCGCAATCTGCGCCGGAAGACGACGAAACAGCGCCCAGGTTGGCGAAGCCGTCGTCCCCAGCAACCGCACCCGCCGCCAGCGTGGGGCCTGTGCAACTGGTGCCCGCAATTTCCGATGCCGGCGGGCCCGATCCGCGACCCTACAAGTTCTTCTGGAAAAATGGCGAAGAGGAAGAGCGGCGCAATCAGATGCTGGCCCTGGCCGCGGACGAGGTTCGCGCTTACGCCGCAGCGCTGGAAAGAAACCGGATTCTCGCCAAACCGCCCGCAAAAGTCGCAGGGCACAAAGCGCTGGCTAAGCCGGCGCAGCCTGTGTTCGAAAACCTTCAGTTTCGCGCCTTCGATGTGTGGGTGACGAACCAGCCCGTGATGATTTTGAGCGCGGAAGCGCATTTCCCGCCCGCCCCCGGGGCGACCGCGGCGCCAGACATCTACAGCATTACGCTCGTAGCCAGAACCGACATATACGGCAACCTGCGCAAGCTGTATTCGGGAGTGACCGACAAGTTCCACCTTGACGTGACACCTCGGCTGGAACTCATTGACGCAGTGGACGTAGACGGCGATGGCCGCGGCGAATTGCTCTTTCGTGTGATCGCCGATGTCGGCAGCGGGTACGTAATTTATCGCGCCACCGCGGATAAGCTCTGGAAGCTGTTCGACAACTTGAATCCACAGTAGAGTTCTCAGTTCCCAGTAAAGCGCCGGAGAGACGACCGAGAACTGGAAACTGAGAACTGTACTCCTTAGGTTTCGATTCCCACATGGCAGACCCGGCCGACCAAGTAATCGGACGCGGCCTTGCCATCTTCCATGGTCACCACTTCGATGGGATACGCCTGGTTATGTGGCCGCAGAATCAGGTGACTACCGGCCGTCTCTACGTATTTCACCGTGCACGTCCCGTCCTTGAGCACGGCGTACATATTGAACTCCCCTTTGCGATAGGGCTTGAGTGAGTTGTAATGGCGGTCGATCAGGAGGGTGGCTCCGGGCAGCAGCCGTGGGTACATGCTCATGCCTTCGCGACCGTCCACTTTAATGAGCACGAAGCGCTCCCACGGCTCGCGATCGCCCTCGGTTTCCGCTTTCAGCTTCTTTAGAAAAGTTTTCTTGAATTTCAGGATTTCCTTGACGTGCATGCTGGTGAGCAGGGGTTGGGTGGCAGCGACAGTTCCGTCGGTCAACAGAACGTTCTGGAACTCGTCGTTGCTGGGAGGCATGATCGAAGCGCGCTTGTTGATCTCGGAGGGGTCGAGCAGATCCAGCACTGAAAGATGCTGAACCGCCAGGACCCGGTCCATGCCCTCAAGGCTCAGCCCGCGCTTGCGATTCAAGAAGTTGGAGATATGAGCCTGTTTGAATCCCGTCTGTTGCGCCAGGCGGAGTCCGGTCAGGTCGCCTTCCTCAATGCGCTCCCAAAGAGTATCGCGCAGGTTGTCTTGCAGCACTCGGAATTTCATAGCCGGGAGTATAGCACGGGACTTATATCAATACGCTAAGCAAAAAAGATTTCCACAGACACTTGGGTATAACGACCTTGACCGAGATTATGTACTTGACTCAAACGCGAACCTCTGTTAATGTTTGGTTGTGGCCTTACTTTTCTTAGCCTTCGGCGCGTTGTGCTCTTCCAGAATCGCCCGAACATGCTTGACGATCCGGGGATGGAAAATGTGTTCGACTAGCTCATCGCTGGTCATTTTCGCCGGGTGCTTCTTGGCCTTCCGCTTTTTCATGGTGACCCTATGACTCCGAATGTGAATCTCTGCCAGCTAATCGAGCGGTTTGGAAACGATGAGAAGTGCCGCAAGGCGCTCGAAACCTTGCGCTGGCCCGATGGCCCAAAGTGCTTGCGCTGCAATGGTGACGCAACGCCAGTAGCCAACCGCGATACGTTTGACTGTGACTCATGCCATTACCAGTTTACGGTCACCACAGCGACGATCTTTCATGATACACACTTGGACCTGTGGAAATGGTTTCTTTGCACGTACCTGCTCTGCGAGAGCCGCAAGGGCATGTCTGCGAACCAGCTTAAGCGCACGCTCGGCGTGAGCTACAAGACGGCGTGGTACTTGTGCCATCGCATCCGCAAAGCTATGGCGGAAGCGGACCACAAACTGTCTGGCACCGTGGAGATTGACGAGATGTATATCGGCGGCCACACGAAGAACGCGGACAAATGGAAGAAGCACCAGCCCGTGGTCGGCATCCGTGAGCGTGGCGGACACCTGCATTTCATCTCCGCTGCGAACCTGAACCAAGACAAGATCAACGAAATTATCGCCCGCAACGTGGACAAGTCCGTTGACGTGATTATGACGGACGAATCGAAGCTCTACAATTTCAACGCGACGAGGTTTCAGGGAAAGCACAAGACGGTTAACCACAAGGCCGAAGAATACGTTCGGTACGAGGGCGGCTTGTGCGTCTCCACGAACACGATTGAATCCGCGTTCTCCCTCTTCAAGAGAGGAGTCGTTGGAGCATGGCACAAGGTCTCCGTAAAACACCTGCCAGCCTACCTCCAAGAGATGACGTGGCGCTTCAACAATCGAAAGAATCAATTCCTGTTCCGAGACACATTGCTGCGCCTGCTGGCGTCTGATAATCTGGAATATAAGGAATTGACGAAGGCGGCTTGAATCGGTCCCCTGAGACGCCATTAATGTTCCCGATACCTCGGTAACTTGCGCCGTGCTATACTCCTCAGTCAAATGGGAGTCAAGCGTTCCTCGTCTGGAGAGTCGCGTATGCCACTCAAAGAACGATCTTTCAATCTGCCCATGATGCTCACGTTCTTGGAGAGCAAGAATGGCCATCATGCTGTGCATTCGCTGGACTTCGACATTGTGTCGGTCGCAGACAGCGAAGATGAGGCATGGAGTAAACTGCGTCTTGCCGTGAAAACCTACGTTGAGTTTGGGCTGAGTAATGGATGGAAGGATCAGATCGTATTCCCTGCGCCAAAAGAGTTTTGGGACAAGATCACGCCAGATGTAAGCACGCGCATCTTGGAGCCGATCACTCTTGGCGATACAGAGAAGAAGGTTATCGCCGTACATGACCCAGCAGATCGCAGTCTCCGCGCTACTGGCTAATCTGCAAAAGCACGCGAAGGTAACAGTAGTCGAAACTCGCACGCTAGCGGATGGTACGCAAGTTAGAATACTCGTCGGCACGCTGCCGATATTTCCCAATAGCGCACGGCCAACCTGGTATCCCCTCGTATTACGTCCCAAGCAACAAGAAGTAGACCGCAGAGAGGTAGAAGCTATCCTCCGACACTTCTGGAACGCGCAGTTAGATTTCTTCTCAGGCAAAGTTGTAAACACTCCAAAGCCGCTCTTAAACGCCGATAAGTCACATTAATCTTTAAATGGATCGAATGGCCGCCGCACTCGATAGTGCCCAGACATGCATTTTGTCCATACAACTTTCCGGACTCCTGACTCTACGCCGTCTATCCCGTTATAGAATGAACACAAGTCAGTTTCGTAAGTGCCCGTATCATCGTGCCATTTGATAGCACCAAAGGCATACAAATATGCTCGCCCGGCAGCTACATCGGCAGTCTCTTGCCATGTCAAAGGCGGAGTGTGTGCGACCATTATAGGCTCATCGTCCTTTTGTTGATCGTTGCCTTCGCCTAGATAACTGTGGCTTAGCCAATTCTTACGAAATGCTCTGAAGTGCTTATTCTCTTCGCGCTCAGACAGTTCGAGATCATGGCGCGATGTATAAATATTACCGTGCCGCTTGACCAATTCGACGATGGCCTCCGTGTACACGTCGTGCGCAGCGCCAGAAGCCGTATTTTTGTAACCAATAATCACCGTGGTCGGATAGCCTGACATAAACACAGAATCGTCTGTATGTATTTCCGTTTTCGTAAACTCTATTGATGCTTCCTGATGGCTACGAGGGCGCTCTGGCAGTGCCGGAGTTTCCGCCTTTGGTGGCGAGACTAGCCATGGATATTGTTTTGCCATTGCAGCAACGAACAGATTAGAGAGCGATATGTTGGACTGAGCAAACTTTCGATCTAACATTACGTGCAATCCAAAAAGAACGCTGACAACAAGCCCCGACAAGAGTACATATGAGGGCAGTTGTACTCTCCACAGTGCTTCACCTCTAACAACGCCAGCTCTGTGAAATGCAAGAATGACGCACACTCCACAGACAACGAGCACTGGAGCATAGAGAACAATCCCCACTATGCCTCCAAGAATTCCAACCGGGAGAGTAAATAGTGGCTGCTCGATAAAGCCCAACAGCTTGTGTCGTAATCTAGGCTCCTCTCTCCATTCTGTTTGTATCTCCTTAGCGAGCGCTCTGGCTTGTGCTCTTCTGAGGCTACGTCCAGCACGCCCCCATTGCGAACCATCCCCCATCCGCACCACCTCCGTCTAGTCAAGGTTGCCTCCCTTGACCACGGAGAATTGTACTCTCTTTTTGAGTGAGGTACATAATCTCGACCTTGACTCGGAAATTTAGCAGCTATACGATCGCCCTACTGTATAACCCAATTTTGTTTTTCAGGAATCGGCTCATCATGGGTAGTGTGAATAACTGCAACGAAGAAAAGAACTTCGTCGAATTTCGCCGGAAGGTGCGGGCGGCCGAGGTGCTATCGACGGCCATGGAACGTCTGCTGCAATCCCTGCAGTTTAACGGGCGGGTGAGTGTAGTTGTGCAAAACGGCAGGGTCTTGAAGTCAGGATATGAGGAGGGATATTTTCGTCAGCGTGAACCGGGGCCGGGGCAGGAATCCGGCGCGGCGATGGAACCTTAAACGATTGCCGGCGACCGGCCTACGTTTTTTGTCGAACGGGCGGTTCGAATAAGAAGTAAGTAAGTCCAACAAATAAATAGCTCAAGCAGGCCTTCGTAAGAGAAACGAGCCCTGCGTCCGGATTCCGCTGCTGAAGCGGTGCCCGGCGCAGGGCTTTCTTTTTTGGCTGCAGCCTTCGGGTTTCAGCGCCAGCGTCTCAACCGCCCGGGTTCGCCATGCGGACCTCGGAGCCTCGGAGGAGTGATGAAAGGGAAAGTGACAAATTCCGCGAACGAGCTGTGCCTCGAACTGAAGTATTGCGAACGCTGCGGCGGCTTGTGGCTGCGTCCGGCGGGTGGAGACCAGATCTACTGCACAGCTTGCGCGTGCAAGATGGCCGAGCTGCCGCCGGCTTCGACGGTGCGCAAAAGCGCCAAATTGTCTCAGGGACCGCGGTGGGGAATGGATCACAGCGACTACGAAGACTGTGACGACGACGAGGGGATGGATTCACCGGCAACGGGAGGTGTGGCGTGAGCGGCTACGTGGCGTGGATCGCAGCAGAAGCGGACGGGCCCGATCCGGAGAAGAGTGGGCTGCGTCAACCGATTGACGCTGAAGGAAATAAGCAATCGCTCCGCGAGTCTTCGAGGGACGGCTCGTGGCAGAACCTGCCGGCGCATAACTTCCCCGCGCAGCTGCCGGATCGAGATGAGATCCCGGCGGAAAGCGCTCTCGACCGAAATCCAGATATTTGGCTGTACAGAAAGCGTACTACCGCGTTGCTGCGACGCTATATGCGATTGTCGATCGAAACGGGGAGACTGCCGTCCGTGATCGGTCGAGAGTTGTTCCGCGCGAAGATCACGACCTACACCGCGACCACGTTTGAAGAGAGGGTGATCTTTGTGCACGATATCGAGCGATGTCTGGAGCGGCTGGCGCCGTTCGACCAGAAGATCATCGCACGCATCGTGCTGCAAGAATACGATCACGAGCGAGCAGCACGAATTCTTCACTGTACTCGCAAGACGATTGAGCGCAGATTACCCGAGGTGCTCGACGAACTCAGCGAAGATTTTCTTAAGGCGCGCCTTCTGGTGCCGTTGCCGGTCGCGAAGAAGGAAATGCCATGAGATGGGGAAAGAAGGTGGGCCTGAGAAATCGCCTCCAAAATCTTGTCAAGGGGGTAAAAGAGTCGATTTTTGCGCAAGTGATTGAAAATGCGGCAAAAATAAATTTGCAAACCATGTCCCAATCACCTGTTGCGACATGCTATTCTGAATATATAGAGTAAAGAAAAAAGAAATACGCTGTGAAGGCGCGCTGCGAAGCGCGCCTTTCGTATTTTTGAATGAAAAAGCTACTTCGCGTCGCGGCTTCACGCATGGCGTCGTGGATCCTGCGGGACAAGTCGCTGAGGTTTAAGAGATTGCCTCACGCGCCTGAAGCCGGGATTCGCGCTGACGCCGGCGGTTTTGTGGAGGGTGAGCGGTGAGCATGAAGAAAGCAAAGGGCAAAGGCAAGGGGACGGCGAAGAAGGCCGCGAAGAAGAGCGCGCGGAGAGCGACCAAGAAAGTTGACATTGTGCAGGTTAGGGAGAACATCACGAACATGGTGGGGAGCTCGGCAAAGGATATCGCGACCGAAGTGATTAAAGTAGCGAAGACCGGTCAATTGGCGTCGGCAAAGTATTTGTTCGAGGCAGTGGGTTTGTATCCGCCGACCGAAGAGACAGCGGCGAAGCCGGAGGGAGACTCGTTCGCGCATACCCTGTTGAAGCGATTGGGTCTGCCAACCGAACCGGTGATTTGCGAGGAAGATCCGGAGCCAGTCCTGTTGCCGAGTTTTGCAAAGGAACCGGGAAAGAAAAAGGCTGACGCGGACGAGGAAGATATCGAGAGCGAGATTCCGCAAGAGCGGGGAAGCGACTCGGCCAACGCCGAAGACGGAGAAGACGGCGAGGATACCGTAGAATGAAGCGGAGTTGCAGTCCAGGAGAGATAGGCGGCTCGGCTGCGCTGTCGGTTTCGCCGCGAGCGGAGTTGCGCAGGAAGAAGCTGCTGGACGCGGTTTCGAATCGATTTCCGGCGGACGATCTCTTCTGGAAAATTCGGGCGGGCAGAAATGTCCGCCTCACGCGACGCAGGGTGGGGATGGACATTACGTGGGTGACCGAGCGGATTGCGGTCGGGGGCGGGATCTGGACGGCGGAGAATATGGCGGCGGTATCGCGCACCGGGATCACGCACATCATCGACATGCAGATCGAATTCGATGACACGCCGCTGGCGGCACCTTACGGAATTGTGGTTTGCTGGAATCCAATTGACGATGACTTCGAGCCGAAACCTGCGGACGTGTTTCGGCGGGGCGTAGACTTTGCCCTATCATCGCTGGAAAATCAGGACGCGAAGCTGTTTATCCACTGCGCGGCCGGAGTACACCGGGCGCCGATGATGGCACTGGCGCTGTTGGCGGTTTTGGGATGGACAGTGGAGGATGCCATGGATTTGATCGAGGGACGACGGCCAGCGGCCGATTTCGCGGACGTCTACGTGCGGAGCGTGGAGAAATTCTTGAACAACAAAAGTTGAGACCGTGTCAGGGATAACCTCGCGGGATTCCGGGAATTGAATCAGAGGTTTCCTTTACGAGTTTGAGGAGGAAGTATGACTCAGGCATGCCGCCCGGCGGGGCGGCTTCTTTATTTGGTGCTGGCGGTGGTGGTGATGGCAGCGAGCTTCCGGGTTGAGGCGCGTGAAGAGCCTTCGGCGGAGCCGGAGCCAGCAAGTTCTCCCGCGGCGGAACCACGCGTGGCAGAGCCTGCGCCGCGCGTGGCTGCGCCGGCCCCCCAGAGCGGGCCAACGCTGACGAGCGTGATCGACACGGTTTACATGGCGGACGGAACTCCAGGGCAGGGGATCCTTGTGATTACGTGGCCGGCATTTGTGGCGGCGGACGGGACGGCAGTAGCGGCCGGGTCGTTGGACGTGACGCTGGGAACGAATGGCGGGTTGAATGTAGCGCTGGCGCCGAACGCGGGAGCAACTCCCGCGAACGTGTATTACACCGTTGTGTACCAGTTGCAACCGGCCGAAGTGCGAACAGAATATTGGGTGGTGCCGACGACTTCTCCGGCAACGCTGGCGCAAGTGCGGACAACGCCGGGAACTGGAACGGCGGCCCAGCCGGTCTCCATGCAGTACGTAAACACGGCGCTGGCCGCGAAGGCGAACGACAACGCGGTGGTGCATCTCGCCGGAACAGAGACGGTCACGGGCATAAAGAGTTTTTCCGTGCCCCCGAATGTGCCGACGCCGGTGAATACGGGCGACGTGGCGAACAAGACTTACGTGGACACTTCAGTCGCAAACGTGGGAGCGGGAAATTACGTACCGACGGCGGGCGGGACGATGACGGGGCCACTGACGTTGAGCGGAAATCCGACAGCTCCGCTGCAGGCCGCGGCCAAACAGTATGTGGATTCAAGCGAGGTGGTGAAGGCGGACCTGGTGAGCGGGTTGGTGCCGACGAGCGAGTTGGGGAGCGGGGTCGCTTCCGGGCTGAACTGCCTGCTGGGAAGTGGTGCGTGGGGGCCATGCGGATCGAGCGCGAACGCGACTGCGATTCAGAGCGTGCCGGTGGCATCGAGCGTGCCTGCGAATGGACAGGTGCTGACGTATTCCTCGACCTCCGGGCAATATGCGCCGGTGACGCCGAGCGGCGCGCCGGGCGGAGTGGTGACCAGCCCCACCGCCAGCCAGAACATTGCGCAGCCGGTGGGAACCCAGCTCAACGTCAACAATCTGAGTGGCTTTCGGTACGTAACGCCGACGGATAACTGGAGCGTGAGCCCCAGCGGAAGCCTCGTCGGCGGAACGCAGGCAACGGTGACGCTTACGCCCTGTCCTGTGGGAGTGGACACCAGCGGAAATTCGATGTACTACGTCCACATCAGCGGGCCGGGAACGCCGGAAGCCGCGATGGTGACGGGCGGGACCTGTACGAGCGGAGCGGCGTCGGGGACGATTGTGTTCACGCCGCAGAATACGCACTCGGCGACCTACGTGTTGAGCAGCGCCTCGAGTGGGATTCAGGAGGCGATCAACGACGCCTGCGGACTTCCCAGCGGAATCACGGACGGCGATCCGAATGCGCGGGTGGTTCTTCCGGCGACTGGCCCCACTTCGACGGCGCTGCCGGTGTACGGAGCGATTTATGCGCACTGCAGCCGGACCCTGATTGAAGGAAACGGCGCATTGCTTTCGTGCTCGACACGCGACCGTTGCATGGTTCTGGGCGACCTGGTGAACTCCAATCACTACGGCGCGGTCACTTTGCGGGGCGTGAATTTCACTTCGACGGTGAATTCCGACGGGTGCCAGATCACGAACACGCAGCGGCAGTCGAATGTGGTCACCATCACCGTGGCGTCGGGATGCAGCACGATTCAGACAGGAGATCTGGTCAATATCAATTTCACGGATTATTCGCAGTATTGGGGCAGTCACGGGCCGGTTACGGTTTCCGGAAATTCCATCATTTATACGCAGGTGGGGGCAAACCTGGCGTCAGTGGCGAGCCCGGGGACGATTGCGATTCAGAATGCGGCGGTCGAGGATAACGCGCTTCCGGGGACGATGGAGGATATCAAATATTCGAGCGCGGGCGGGGGAAAGTTCAATCAGTTCTTCGTTGTCGATAACGACCAGGCAGCGACGATCCGGAATTTCGACAGCGGATCGCAGCCGCTGCTGTGTACGGCGAACCATTGCGGCTCGTTTGTGTATTCGGCGGGGACGACGGCGGCGACGCCGGTTCTGTGGCTGGACAAGCTGAACATCGGGCCACAGTGCGGCGGAAATGGCGTGACGGTTTATGCGAACAACACCACACACATCACCGACAGCGTGATTCAGGGATTCGGGATGTGGGGCATCTATACATCGACCATCCTAGGCAGCTATGGCGGAACGCAAGTCGATAACGTGTACAACGAGGAAGGCGCGGGGCCATGTCCGAATCCGTACCTGGGGAACGCGTTCTCGGCCGCTGGAATTATTTACTCTGGAGGAGCGCCGCTGCTGGTGAGGGGCGGGGAGCAGCCGAACGGGTGGATGCCGCAGTTCGCGAGTACGGGTTCGACGCAATATAACTACTACGTTGTCGTGCATGACTCGCTTGGGGGAACTTCTTACCCGCTCTATGCGGGTTATGCGTTGAGCAATGGGAGCGGAAACATTACGTTGCAGTGGCCGCACGTTGCACCAGAGGGAACCGTAACGTACGATCTGGTGCGCATGGTGCCGGGCACGCTGGCCACCAACAGCGCGCTGTTTCCGGTGCAGGGAGCGTGCGGCGGTGGAAGCCCGACGGCGTGCGGGAGCGTGGCTCTGAATCTGCCGCAGTGCAGCGGACTGGTTTGCACCTACAGCGACAATGCGACGGCTAGTACGGCGAGCTACGCCATCGCGACTCCGGGGTATTTTCCGGCGCTCACCTTCTGGCCGGGCGGATTGGTGCTGAATGGAAACGGAACGCAAAATGCGGGCACCCTTGAGGCTGCGTTTGTGGACACGGATACAGGAAGCGTAAACAGCTCGGCGTGGATTTCGACGGCGGGTTTCTTGCGTCCATCGATTTACGCGCGGCAGTGCTCGGGGGCCGGCTCGGTGCCATACGGAGGAGCGTGGGTGCAGTGCCTGGAAGGGGACGGCCACGGGAATTCCTTTCCGCAGGTGGGTGCGCTTCTGCTGAACAGCGGTCCGAATACCGGCGGGCAGACATCGGGACTCAAAGGAAGATTGAACTTCACGATGTCGCCGGCGGACGCGGTCAACCAATCGCACATTATTACGCTGGTGGATTCGAATCCGGCAAAGACGCTAGCGACGGGTATGAACCGGCCGCTGAATGATGCGGCTGACACTTATATCGGACTGGATCAAGCTCTGGGCGGTACGTCGCGGAGTCTGGCGCAGCTTGCGTTCGGAGCTCCCGTAGCAATTTCGTCCTATATAGGAAACGCGGGGAATAACGTGAGCTTTCTGGAGCGGCTGACGGCTTCGGCGAAGACGTTCAACGTACCTGTAAACATCAACGGAAATCTGACAGTCACGGGGACCTGTACAGGTTGCGGCGGTGGGGGCGGGACGGGAGCGGTAAACAGCGGCGCGGCCACGCAACTGGCGCTCTATCCAGCGAATGGAGCGGCGGTGAGCGGCGACAGCGGTCTCATGGATAACGGCTCGACGCTGAGCTACACGGGAAGCAACGGGATTTCGGCGGCGGCGGGAGTGTTCACGGGAAACCTGACGGTGAACGGGCAGCTGAAGGTGGCTGGACCCTGGATGGTGAGTTCTCCGATTCCGGGAACGGCGATGGCGGCGGCGGGAGCGGGGACTTCGGCGTTGGGAATCTCGAACGACGGGAACTTTTACGTTTCGGCTAACGCGGGAACTCCGCAGAAAGTGGCGACGACGGCGACCAGTTCGTTCTTTTCGAATCTCTTCCAGGAAGATGCGAGCGATCTGGGGGAGTACAACGGGACGACGGCACAGAACCTGCACGTGTACTCCAGTTACACCAATAGCTCGACGTGGCAGAGAACGTCGCTTGGGTATGACCCGACCGACAACTACGCGGTGGTGCGCAGCGAGAATTCGACCTCGGGAGCAGCGCCGGGATTGGGCTTCTGGGTCAATAGCGGACTGAAGTGGGTGATCGACGCGAGCAGTAATTTCAAGCCCTGGACCGACCAAACCTACAACGTAGGATCGTTCAACAGCACGGGAAGCGGCAGCGGTCTGCGGCCGGGGACAGTCTATGTGGCGGGAAACAGCGCGAGCGGGAGCGGCTTCGAGCTGGGTAAGTTCGCCAATGAGAGCTACGAACTTTGCAATGACGCGACGACTGGCTCGATCGTGAATGGATTGGCGGTGCTGACCAGCGCGGGTTGCGCGATCAAGCCGTCGAGCGCGCTGACCAGCGGGGCCATCGGCGTGGTGATTGCCAACGCTGGAACCTCGGGAGTGGCTACACTGGCACGCGCCGGGTCCGCTTATTGCAGCTTCGATGGGAGCGCCACAGTGGTGGGCGATTACGTGGTGCCCTCGAACACGGCGAGCAGTGGGTTTTATCCGTTGTGCCATGACGCAGGTGCGACGCCGCCGACTGGGACACAGGTGCTGGGCCGAGTGCTGCAAGCGAGTTCGGGGAGTGCGACGGTGCAGATGTTCGTCGATATGCCGGGCGCGAGCGTGAGCACCAGCGCATCGTATTCGATTCCGTGGTTCACGACGAGCAGCACGGGAACGGCGATCAGCTTCTCGAGCACGGCGAACAAGGCGGAGCTGTGGGGCGTGACGCTGACATTTCCGCTGGCGACGACGCAGGTGACCTATTACGTTTCGACGGCGGACAACACGAGCAACACTTATGACATTGGAGTGCTGAACAGCTCGGGCAACATCGTGGCGCACATTGGAAACACGGCGGGCACGACGTTCGCGCCGAGCACTGGATGGAAGACCATGAGCTGGGCCGCAAGCGCAACGATGCAACCGGGCAAGTATTACCTGGCGATCACGAGCAGTTGCACGAGTTCCTGCGCACAGGTTTACGGAGGAAGCGCGTCGGGGTTTACGTTTCTCGGCGGGAGCGGCGGGACTTCAGAGAGCGTGACCGCGGGCGGAACGCTGAACAATGGAATTACGATTCCGGCGGACAATCCGACGGAAGCGACGATCATCGCTTGGGAGATTCACTAGCTTTGGGAGCGAGGCCTCGGGGGCCATCGGCGAAAGCCGGTGGCCTTTTTTGTTGGGGCCGGCTCTCATCCATCAGGAAAACGGGTCCTATGGGAACGGTTTCCGAAGATTCAAGTTACGGAGGAAAGAATCATGAGCAGCGCGATCAATCCGGAAGCGGCAGAACCATCCACCACGCAGGCGCTCGAGCAGAGTGACTGAAACCCGCCGGTCACAACTTGGGGGGAGAGCGGCGGGCAGGTACCCACGCCGGCTCCTTCGGAGAGCCGAGTGACTCAGCCCGGGCCAGCACCATCGGCGAACGCGGGGTTAATGAACTACAACACGGGGGATAGCGCCAGCGCCGTGGAAAACGAGGCGGAACGGGAAGGATAAGCCCCGAGGCAGCAGGGCCCTAGTTTACCAATGGCTCTTCAAGCCAGTGCGCGTTTCCGCTCACGTCTCGCGAGAGACTAAAGTGATTTACGGGATGGCGTTTAAGCGGCACCTCGAACACACGGTATGTAACCGTGTAGGTAATGTCTGCACGTCCGACGGCGAGGTTTTGGTCGAAATCACTCGGGAGGTTCATATTGCATGGGAATGCCGTCTTGTTTCCAGGCAGTACTTCGCCGCGGCAAAGTTAGGGCTTGTCATACCCGTTGACATGTCCTCCTCTCGGTAGCCGGGGCGGTCGCAGAACAATCTGCCCGCCTTTGCCGTCAATGCCGACAAGCTGCACGTGGACAGAAAAGCAAAAGGCGTGGAGGTCGTATGGGTCATGTAGCCATCGTTGGAGATGACGAAGGGAGCCAGAAATGGGTTGCGATCGTCGAGCGAGTTTTTGCGGGACAACAGACAGTCAGGAGCTGCAGGGCCCCAACGACCATTCCGGGCACTCCAAGAGCAAAGGCAAGAAAAGCCAGAATCCTCTTGGCGGGAGATCTTTGATTGGGCGTGGTATTTCTCTATTTGCTGTACGTCTTAGCTGTCCTGCTTTACTCATGAACGGACAGTACACCGCATAGTGCCAACGCCGCTGCTGGCGTTGGGTTGGTTCAGGTCACGCGATGAGCGTGGCCTTTTTTATTGGAGCGGGAAAGAGCAAAGTCCCACTTCTCGCAAAGAACGCGAGAAATGGGGCACCCGGCAGGAGAGAAATCGTGGTTGAAATCCTAAGAAAAGTCGTGGGTTGCGCCGACAGGCAAGGGGTCCTTCGACTCCGCAAAAGGATTCGCGTTGCGAATCCTCCTGCTCCGCTCAGGATGACAGGCATCTGGGGCGTTGTCATCTTGCTTGTGATGTTCAGGGTGAATGCATGGGCGACCACTTACTACGTGAGTTCGAGCACAGGGAGCGACGCGAATAACGGGACTGCGACATCGACTCCGTGGCAGACGATTGCGCATGTGAACGCGCAGACGTTTCAGCCGGGCGATTCCATTTTGTTCAAGCGGGGAGATGTTTGGAATGAGAGTCTGATTCCGCCTTCTTCGGGGACTTCGGGAAACCCGATTACATTTGATGCCTATGGTACGGGAGCAGCGCCGAACTTGACGGGATATTACTCGGTGCCTTCGTCGGCATGGGTACACGTGACAGGAAACGCGTGGAAGGCGCCGGTGCCGGCCACTTACTCGACAGTCAACTTCTGTTTATTCGGATCGATCTGGGGACAGAAGGTTGCGGCAGTGTCGTCGAACCTGACGGCGCAATGGAATTTTTATTTCGCGAACGGGTACCTATATGTGTATTCGGTGAATTCGCCTGGGACTTACTACAACGAGCCGATCGTGCCCATGGCGCTGAGCAACGTGCCGGTGATCAACATCAATGCGCAGTCGTGGCTAACGTTCCAGCACTTTCTGGTGAACTGGTTCGATCAGTACGGCGTGTACGTGCAGGGTACGAGCGATCATCTGGTGTTCGCGAACATGGAAGCGGACTCGATGATTCCGCAAGGGACGCAGCCGCTGGGTTTTTATGTGAACGAGAACGCGCCCGGGCCGGGCGACATCAAGATCTATAACGCCGAGGCGCATTTGAATTACGACGGATTCCGGTTTGATGGAGTGGCGACGGCGATCGCAATGGTTAACGACAAAGGCTACGCGAATCGCGATGGGGCGCTGGTGGAGGTGCGGGGAAACGATTACGGCTGGGGGCAGGCGAACGACAGGAATCTGTTGGGACGATTTAATAGTCAGACGTTCAGCTTGGCCCGGCTGGCGGAGACGCAGGATTATTTTCTGCGGCTGTATGACAATTCTTCGCCCCCGAAATATTCACGATACTCAGCGGCGTTGCACGTCGATTATCCGCTGTGAGACCTTGCGCGAATTTGGCCCACCGAGTCTTACGAAAGCTTGTTCATCAAACCGAGAGGACAGATATGCCGGTCAGCGAGAAAGAATTGTCGATGCTGCGATTGATTGACAGCGAATTTCAGCGCGAAGTGCTGGACAAACTGGTGCGGTTGGAGACCAAGATGGACGCGCTTGCAGGCAACGGGCAACCAGGACGAATGAAAGTGGCGGAAGACAAGATCGCGGCGCTCGAGAGAAACGACTTGCGAAACAGCGTCTACAACCGGCTGGTGAACGCTGGGATCAGCACAGCGATCAGCGTGGCCATCGCGCTGCATCACAGTTGGGGAAAGTAAAGTCGGGTTCGGGCCTCGAGCTTTGGAAATTTAGTCCGCGAAGCTTCACGAACCCTCATTCAGTTTGGTTGGGGATCGGCCGCCCAGCGTTCTGGGGCGACGATAGCAGGGACTAACCGTTTTACCTTATGCCTTCGGCGACCGGCACGTCGGCGCCGTTGCACGCCGAGTCGCGATTTTACTGCGAGACAATTCACTTCAACAACAAGAGGAGAGCTATGAGCACAGTACCGAGCACCACAATCATCACTGGTCTAAAGAGCACAACCCCACCCACCGCGAACACGCTGAAAGACGCAACCGGCGAGGGCATCGACATGCCAGGCATGCTGGCGCTGGCGCTGAGCAAAGCTACCGAATTGAAGGTGTGCCTGACGCTGCTCGCGAAATTTACGGACAGCGCCGATCCTAACCTGGCGACATTGAACGACATTTTGGCGAGCCTTAGCTGAAGTACGGGATACGGCAGCCCGGAAAGTCAAGCGGGCTGCCGCAAACCTGATTTGCACGCGAAAATATGGGCGTGCGAGAACACGTAAAGGAGGACGACTATGAATTTTCTATCTCAGTTGCTTCGGGGGATTGCGTTTGTTCCTGCGCTGGTGAACGGAATTGAAGGGCTGTTCGGCAACAAGCCGGGAGCCGAAAAGAAAGATGCCGCGATGTCGTTCCTGCAGAATGCATTGGCCATGACGGATGCTGTGGCTGCGCGGGAGATCATCGATCCGGAGAAATTTAGGGACGGAATTTCTAGAATAATCGACGGCACTGTGGAGTGCCTGAATGCTTCGACATGGGCGAAGGGTGGTGCACAAACGCCAGCCATCGACAATCGGCCCTCCGCCTAACCAGCTATCCGACTTCCTCGCTCCAGTTTTCTAACGTCTTCTTCACCAGAGCCATGAACTGGTCGGCGACGGCGCCGTCGATGAGGCGGTGGTCGTAGCCGAGCGTGAGGTGAACGACCGATCGGATGGCGATGGAATCGTTGCCTTCCTTATCAGTGATGACCACGGGCTGCTTGGTGATGCCGCCGACGCCCATGATGGCGCAATTCGGCTGATTGATGATAGGCAGGCCGAAGACGGCGCCGAACTGGCCGGGATTGGTGACGGTGAAGGTTGAGCCCTCGACGTCTTCGGGCTTGAGCTTCTTACTGCGGGCGCGCTCGCCGAGGTCGGTGATGCCGCGCTGCAAGCCGAGGAAGTTGAGGTCGCCGGAATTCTTGAGGACGGGCACGATGAGTCCCCAGTCGAGGGCCACGGCGATGCCAACGTTGATGTTCCGATGGTAGCGGATGTTGTCACCTTCCATCGAGGCGTTGATGATTGGCCACTGCCGCACCGCGATGATTGCCGCGCGCACGAAGAACGGCATGAAGGTTAGGCGGACGCCGTGGCGCTGCTCGAAAGCGTTCTTGTGCTTGGCGCGCAGGGTGACGATGCGGGTGAAATCCACTTCGTACATGCAGTGAACGTGGGCGCTGGTGCGGCGCGACTCGATCATGCGCTGGGCGATGATCTTGCGCATGTTGGTCAAGGGGACGAGATCGCCGGGAAAAGCGGCTGGAGCGGGCAGGACGGCCGGCCGCGCCGCGGTTGCCGGTTGAGGAGCCGGCGGTGCAGGGGCGGCTGGCGCTGGGCGCTCGATGAAGGCCATGATGTCTTGCTTGGTGATGCGGCCGCCAAGGCCGGTACCGGAAATTTGCGAGAGATTGACGCCGTGCTCGCGGGCGATCTTGCGGACCAGTGGGGACGAGCGGGCTTCCTCTTCCCCATCTTCGGCTGACGCCTGCGCGGGTGCAGAGGCGGGGGTTGGTTGTGAGGGGGTCGCCGCCGCGGCGGGCCTCTTCTCTTCCTTTTTCTCCGCAGAACCCTGTGCGGCCGCGGCTTCGCCATCCACAGCGATGGTGCCTACGACCGTGTTCACTCCGACCGTTGTGCCTTCTGAGACTTTGATCTCCTGCAGAACGCCGGCGGCCGGCGAGGGAATTTCTGCGTCCACCTTGTCGGTGGAGATTTCAAAGAGGGGCTCGTCGCGCTGGACCTTGTCGCCAGGCTTCTTCAGCCACTTGGTAATAGTGCCCTCGACGATGGATTCTCCCATCTGGGGCATGATGATGTCAGTCGGCATGATTTCCTTCCACCCGGCCCACGGTTCGAACGGAGGGCCGGACGCAAACGAACATTATAACGTTTGGTGAAACCTCGCGTAGTTCGAGGCACTGGTCCAGTTCAAACGGTGTGGCAGCGTGCTCTGCTCTATTTTTTCTCTTCTTCGCCAGTCGGTGCAGCTACCCCGAAGCTCATCTTCCAGTACTCCTGAACGGCGGGAGGCAGCTTTTCCATGTGCGAGAGGAAGCTCGTGATCTTCCATATGTCTTGCTCGCTCAGTGTTTTTTCCCACGAGGGCATGCCGGTGTAACGAACGCCGGTGCGGATGGTGTAGAAGACGTGCCATTCGGGGTCGTCAGGCGGATCGGAGACTAAATTGGGAGCGGGCGGGTAGAAGGATGTGGCAAGAGAGGCGGGCTTGCGATCGAGTCCACCGTGGCAGACGGCGCAGTTCATGGTGTAGAGCTTCATGCCATCTTCAAAATTCTGATCGTTGGGCGGGAGGGGGTTGGTGACATGAGGAGCGTGCCGCTCCATGGACGCGTCAACGGCGGTGTTGGCCAGGCGGTGTTCCCACCGAGGTGGCGCGACGTTGGCGGGCGTGGGGAAGAATCCGAGCACGGCGAAGCCAAGCCCGCAAAGGATGAGTAGGATAAGAGTGACGATGCCGCCGAGAATAAATTTGCCCATGGATCCCCTCCAGAATTCACTATTGTGGCAGAAGGAGCGGGTGGGACGCTAGTTTGGTCGCCGAGATGGCCATCGATGCTGCTGCGAGTTCGACCCGTAGACTTCGCCACGTCGGCCGGTCGTCATGGACGCGCCCGTCCGTCCTAATATGCTTTCAGTCGCCGGGCTTCGCGGACTACATCGCTCACCTTGGGCAGGTAATGTTCTTCCTGCGGCGGAGAGAACGGGATCGCCGAATCTAGTCCCGCGATGCGGACGATGGGGCCGTCGAGATCGTCGAACGCCTCCTCGTTGATGATGGCCGCGATTTCGCCAGCGAGGCCTCCGGTGCGGGAGTGCTCGTGGAGGATGATGACTTTGTTCGTCTTCTGCACAGTTTGCGCGATGGCTTCGCGGTCGAGCGGCGAGACGGTGCGAAGATCGAGGATCTCGATGTCGATTCCGTCTTTGCTCAGAACCTCGGCTGCTTCTAACGCTGTGTGCACCATCGCAGCATAAGTAATGATGCTCAGGTCGTTGCCTTCGCGGACGATGTTCGCTTTGCCGATGGGCACAACGTAATCTTCGGCGGGGACTTCGCCCTTAATGCGGCGGTAGAGATACTTGTGCTCGAAAAAGATGCAGGGATTGTTGTCGCGGATGGCGGCTTTGATCAGGCCTTTGGCGTCGTAGGGCGTGGCCGGGCAGATGACTTTCAGTCCGGGATTGTGGACGAACCACATCTCGGGATTCTGCGAGTGGAAGGGGCCGCCGTGGACGTATCCGCCGCTGGGGCCGCGCAGAACGAGTGGAGCGGGCGCGCCCCAGAGGTAGTGCGTCTTCGCGACCATGTTGGAAATCTGGTTGAAGGCGCAGCCGATGAAGTCCATGAACTGGAATTCGGCGACGGGGCGCATGCCGGTGAGCGAGGCTCCGAAGGCCGCGCCCACGATGGCAGACTCGGCGATCGGCGTGTCGATAACGCGCTCCGGGCCGAAGCGGTCGATGAAGCCGTCGGTGACTTTAAAAGCGCCGCCGTAAATGCCGATGTCTTCGCCGAGGCAGAAGACAGAGGGATCGCGGTCCATTTCTTCCCAGATTCCCTGGCGGATGGCTTCGAGGTAGGTGAGTTGCATAGGGTTATTTCGACTTCTTTTGCCGCGGATTTACACGGATCAGCGCGGATAAAGCTATTTCTTTTCTTGCCGAAGATCAGCTTATGAAATCAGCCATCTCCGTCACCGACGCGCGTCGCAACTTCGGCAAACTGCTCGACCGTGTCGAGCGCGGCGAACGGATTGTTATTACTCGATATGGCAAACCGTTTGTGGCCCTGATTCCCATCTCCGACTTCGAATTGTTGGCGCAAACTAAAGCGAGACGCCAAAGGATGGCTTCGGATAGGTAAGCTTGCATGGCTTATTCGATCTTTCCCTGAATCTTTTTCGGTAAGTCGATGCCACGAAAATAAACCAAATGAACCGGCCCATCCAGAACCTCGGTTCCTAAGCTTTCCCACTCATACCTCAGATAGACATAGAGCTCCACATTCCGGGCTAAGTGCTCCTTAGGAACCTCGAACACAATGCTCTGGTTCTTCGGAATCCACCATTCGGTCATGAAATCAACTCGTTGGAACTTTGGAACCGGTGGATGCTTGGGTTCGTCAGGCGGCGACTTGCGCCCGGACGCTTCGGTCGTCTGCATCCACGGGCCGGGGTCATATTCTTCCAGGTAATACCGCACTGGCGCTTCGGCTCCGTCAGGATGAGCCTTCGCGGATTTTACAATCTCGAGACCATTTGCTTTGCCGGGAAAGTTCATTTCGACCGGGATTCGTATGTCCCAGGCGGTCCAGTTATGCAACCTCAACTTTACGGATCCTCGTTCTTTGTCGAAGCTCTCGAACTCAATCGTCACCCGCTGATTCTTTGGGATCGCTGGCGTTTCTTGATCGCTTTTTGTCTGGGCGTGCGATCTGACCGACGCTAAGAACACCACTAAAAACAGGACAGGCGCGATGTCTCTCGGCCGAAACCCACATCGTAGATTTGAAAATCTATTCATCTTTCACTTCAAATGTACGGCCGCCTCGGTCTCCTTGAACCCACCCGTTCCCCTCTTCACTTTCGGCATCCCATACTTCGGCTTGATCGCATGGCAGCCGTCTTCACAGAAGACTCCGCCTTCGGCCGACTCCGGTGTCGGCATCGGCGAGTTCACTGCGATCTCGCGTTCGGCTTCGATCACTCTCTCGACTTCAGAAATCAACTCCGCATTCTCTTTCGCCGTCAGCCATTTCTTTTCTTTCACCAGATAGTTCTCAAAGCGCGCGATCGGGTCGCGTTTCTTCCAGAAGTCGAACATCGGCTTGGGCACATACGCGGCGGCGTCGTGGATGGCGTGGCCTTTCATGCGCATCATCTTGGCTTCGATCAGCGTGGGGCCTTCGCCGCGATGGGCGCGTTCGACGGCGTCGCGGGCGGCGTCGTAGACCTGGCAGGCGTCGGTGCCGTCAACGATCACGCCGGGGATGCCGTATCCGATGGCGCGCTCGGCCAGATCTTTGCAGCGATATTGCATTTCCGACGGCGTGGAGTAGGCCCAGAGATTTGATTCGACGAAGAGCACGAGTCCAAGATTCTGCACGGCGGCGAAGTTGATGCCTTCGTAGGTTACGCCGGTCGATTGACCCCCATCTCCGATCCAGGTGAGAGCGGCGATGTTGCGTCCCTGCAGGCGCGCGCCCAGCGCCACTCCAGAGAGCACGGGAATTAAATCACCGAGCATGGAGATGGGCGAGACCATGTTGCGCTTTTCGATGTCGCCGAAGTGCGATGTGCCGTCGCGGCCGCGCGTGGGCGAATCGGCTTTGGCCATGTACTGCATCATCGTGTCGCTGGCCGCGAAGCCGCGCATCAGCAGCGCTCCCTGGTTGCGGATCATGGGCGCAAACCAGTCGTCCTTATCGAGCGCATAGGCGGAGGCGCAGGAGCAGGCTTCCTGGCCGAGTCCGAAATAAACTCCGCCGACCACCTTGCCTTGCTTGTAGAGATTTTCGAGAGCGACCTCCATTTTGCGGTTGAGCAGCATGTAGCGGTAGATCTCGATGCACTGCTGCTTGCTCAGATATTTCGAGTCGCGAATCGGCGGCACAGGCGCGTTCAGGTTCCCGGTGACTTCGTAGCGGACGTGCTCGGCGCCGTCTTTGTCTTTCTCGATCGACTGGTGGACGGAGAGGTCGGGGTGCTCAAGGCGGGTGTCGGGGATGGAGTAGGTGCGGAGGCTAACATCTGTGGCCTTCGATGGAGATTTGGGTGCCCCATTTCTCGCGTCTTTTGCGAGAAGTGGGGATTTGGACGGAGAGGCTCCGTTGGTCCGGCGGTGACCGTTGGAACCGTGTTTGGAGTTCTTTTTCTTGATTGCCATGATGCAGCACCGACGTGCTGTTTGATGGTATCGCGAGAGTGGGAGAAAGGGCTAGGGCTGAAGAGTCAAGAAGGCTGCGCAAAGCCGCGTTTAACCCAGCCGAAAACAAACAGGACCAAATAAACAAAACCCCAGCCCAACGGCACAGGTACGAGCGCTGCTAACGTTGCTTCTAGCGTCGCATTCTTGGCTGCTAACGCGAGCGAATCCTCAAATTGCCTACGGCATCGCTGGGAGTCGACGGGAACCGCGCCGGGCGGAAAGGGGAACAGTGTCGTCGGCGGAAACCGCGCCAGGCGGCACGGGAACCGTGCCGGCCTCAGGGGCAGAGCCCGGTGCCTTACGGGGAAGAGGAGGGTTGCCGCCGGTATTTCCCGCGGCTACCTGGTCGAGTATGTCGCGGCTCGTGGGCACTTTTGCTGCGCTATCACACGAAAGGTAGGTTCTTGATATCGGCAAAGAGGCTTGCTCGATCTCGGAATCGTACGTGTAGGCAGCCGCTCCAAGAATCCAGATGACTGAAACGATAATCCCTATTCTCTCCCATCCGTTTAGCTTCATCATGTCGATTCGGGGGGATCCGAAACGCAGGGCTGCCGCGAAACACACGTGTTAGTGTGTTTCGTCTAAGGCAACGTCGTCAAGTCCCATTGCTGGTGACTCCGATCAGGCCCAATTTATTTCGTCGTCAGAGGACAATTGGCGAAGTTCCGCGGGCGGCTTCATCGGTACACCGACCGTGCGCCCAAGCAGCGCGTCCAGCGTATCCACCCATAGCATCTGACTTGAAAACACCGAGCCGAAGTTACGGGAGATGGATTCGGCCACGGCATTCAGGTCGAGCGACTTGCCGAGTTGTTGCTGCATCGAGGTGACTGGTTTTGCGGCGATGCCGCAGGGGATGATCAGATTGAAGTAGCTGAGGTCGGTGTTTACATTGAGCGCGAAGCCGTGCGAGGTGACGAAGCGGGAGATGTGGACGCCGATGGCGGCGAGTTTGGCTTCGGGAGTGGAATTCGCAGTCGCGCCGGCAAACAGCAGGTTCCTCGACTCCAGAGAACGATTCGCAGAATCGTTCTCTTCCGCTCGGAATGACAAAGAGTTATTGTTGGTCCACACGCCAGTCAAGCCTTGCACGCGTTTCGTGGGAATCGCGAAGTCGGAGGAGGTGCGGATCAGTACTTCTTCCAGCCGGCGGACGAATTCTACTGCGCCGAGTGTCTTACGTTTGCCATCCGGCGTGGCGAAGTTGCGTAGGTCGAAGATGGGATAGCCGACGATCTGCCCCGGGCCGTGGAAGGTCACATCGCCTCCGCGGTCGCATTCGAAAAGCTCGACGCCGCGCTGGGCGAGGAGTTCGTGCGAAGCGATTACGTTGGCGGCTTTCGCGTTGCGGCCCAGCGTGATGACCGGTAAATGTTCGAGCAGGAGAAGAACGTCGCCGATCTTTTCTTCTTTGCGCAAAACAACTAACTGCTGCTGCAAGCGCAAGACGGTGGCGTAGTCCACGGTGCCGAGTTGGACGAGAGAGATCAAATTCTTTTCGCCACGGACTTGCGCGAATCAAGATCTTTTCACCACAGAGACACAGAGTCATAGAGAACTGCTTTTTCTGGGTTTCTCTGTTTCTCTGTGTCTCTGTGGTGAGTTATGCATTTATTGCGATCCCGTAAACGCTGTTCGCCGCGTCCAGCATGGCTTCCGCCAGCGTCGGATGGGCGTGTATGGTCCACATCAAGTCTTCCACCGTGGCTTCGAGTTCCATGGCGGCTACGGCTTCGGCGATTAATTCCGTGGCCTGCGGGCCGATGATGTGAACGCCGAGAATCTCGCCGTAATCGGCATCGGAGACAATCTTGATGAAGCCCTCGTGCTGGCCGACGATCGATGCGCGCGAGTTGGCGGTGAAAGGAAACTTGCCGATCTTTACGTTGTATCCGGCCTCGCGAGCTTTGGTTTCAGTGAGACCGACGCTGCCAATTTCGGGATGGCAATACGTGGCTCCGGGAATGTGTTCGGGATTGATCGGCTTGCCCGGTTTGCCCGCGATCTTAGCCACTGCAACCAGCGCTTCCATCGCTCCCACATGAGCTAGTTGCGGTGTCCCAAGCACGATGTCGCCGACGGCGTAGATGCCGGGCTCGGCGGTCTGCATCCAGGAATCAGTCTTGATGAATTCGCGATCCGGCTTGATCTTCGTTCGTTCCAGTCCGATGTTTGCGGTGCGCGGCCTGCGGCCTACAGCAATTAGTATTTTCTCCGCCTCAATCTTCTGCTGCTTGCTGTCGACCGTGATCGTGACAGTGATTCCCGCCTTCGTTTTCTCCACCTTGTCGATCCTGGCGCTCGTGTGGAAGTTGATGCGCCGCTTACGGAAGACGCGGGCCAGTTCCTTCGAGACTTCTTCATCCTCCACCGGAACAAGCCGCGGTAGCATCTCGACAAGAGTAACCTCGGAATCGAATGAGCGACAGATCGAAGCGAACTCCACACCTACGGCGCCCGCTCCGACAATCACGAGCGACTTCGGAAGATCCTTCAAGCTTAGAATCTCGATGT